>Ga0233427_10001879_pt1 | contig 21170 bp, 11 predicted proteins | sample SI_118_April2016_5_FD_179885 | JGI IMG/M metagenome (GOLD analysis project Ga0233427, IMG submission 179885) | Seawater microbial communities from Saanich Inlet, British Columbia, Canada - SI_118_April2016_100_MG | ecosystem: Environmental > Aquatic > Marine > Inlet | place: Canada: British...
ATCTTCCTCATACCATTCATCATCATAAAGGATAAAATCGAAAGTATAAGGTCCTGCATTACATGCGTCGTCTTCGTAATAACAGTCCTCTAATCCCCACTCAAAATCAAAATATTCAGTTTCATTGGCATTAATATCAAAAGAGTCTCCATCGCCATAAATAAAATCTCCAGTGTTATTGTAAACGGACCAATCTATGTAAACTTCCACTTCGTTAGTAGAGTTTGTATCTGGATCAACATGAATTGTTATTAAATCTGAATTATTATCATCGTCTCTATCTTCAAAATCATAATACCAATCTTCAAACCACTCTTCAGTTTCTCCATCTGCAGATGAATATGGAACTACGCTCAAAGTAAGAGCAAAAACAAGGGCCCAAGCAAGGACCTGCTTACCAATTTTAGATTCTCGATTATACATTCGATTCTCCTTAAGGAACGCATATTACATTTGACACTATATAAAATTAGAGATATCCAAATTAGACTACAGCAAATTTCTAGAAATTATTGATAATGCATAAGATGTGAAATATGCTTCTTCCCAAGGCTTAAGGTACCCTACTTGGACCACATAATCTAAAAACTCTTCTTGCATTTCTACACCTTTTGTTACCATTTCCATATCTTCTGCGTGCATTCCTTTAGCAACGAATTCAATCGGATATCCCTCACGGTGAGGCTGGTAAAGTAAATAATCTGGAATAATAGAACGGCCATGTTCAGCTTCACTCATGCATATTTTCCATTCCTTTGCTAAGAATGCATTTTCCATAAGTCCACTGCGTGCTTGTCTAGCGTTTCTCAAAGGTTCTGTTGCAACATCAATAGCTAAATCTTCAGGTAAATCAGGTAACGCTTTTTCTAATTCAGTCTCGAATATTTCTTTAGCTCTCTTCAACAATTCATCTGCCGATTTATCCAATAATATTTTTCCGACGGCACGAGCTTGTAATTCTCTAGCTAACAAATTACCTAATAAGTCAGGCTCTGGAGTTTCAAGGAATTTATTTATCGATTCATCTCTTTTATCAATATTATCTAATATTGCATAACCTAATGCGGATCCTCTGATTACTAAGTAATCTTCTGAAGTTTCCTGATCTTCCAACTGCTCGAGTAGAGGCTTAGCTAAGTGCTCTGGAACCTTCATTAAACCGATTTTGAGGTTATGGACTCACCCTCTTGCCAACGTGCCATTACCCACAATAAATCTGAAAGACGATTAAGATATGCAACTGCTAAAGAATCATCGATGTCACAAGCTATAGCTCTTCTTTCAGCTCTTCGTACTACTGTCCTAGAAATATCTAAAAGGGCTGCAACCCTATTTTGTCCAGGTAAAACAAATTCTTTAGGAAGTTCAAAACTATCTGTGATTTCATCAATTAGACTCTCTAAAAATTGAATCATTTCATTATTAACTTTACTCTTGCCTGATACTAATTTACTATGATTTGAAGGATCTGTAGCTAATTCAGCCATCAAAACATACAGATCTCTTTCAATATGAATGATTTTATTCTCTAAATCACTTCCTTTTTCGCATTCGGTGCGCACTAAACCCAATATTGCTTGAGCCTCATCAACGGTACCATAAGCTTCAGGAAGTACTGAATTCTTTGATACTTTATCTCCATAAAGTAATCCCGTTTCACCTTCATCTCCTTTTCGGGTATATATTTTCATTATTATCTGATTAGCCTATGAATTAATAAAGTTTGTAATCAGGATTTAGTATTGATTAGTAACTCCATTTTCTGATTTTTATAAACTGTACGGGCAATGAAATAATGAGAATTATTATTTATCAAATTGGTAGTCCATTTTCTTACTTCTTCCATATTAGATTCTCCAATATGCTCTTCCTTAGTCTTGACATTTATTGCAAAATCTAAAAGTGTTTCAAAGGGAATTCTTCCGTAACTCCCAACATGTCCTGTATAATCTGACCATGAACCTAGTACCAGTGAAGCAAATTTCCCTTCAAAACCTGTTGCCGGAACCTCATCAGGCATATCATTACCTTTGATTATATCTATATCAATTCCAGATGATGCCCGTGATTTAGCAGCCTTGGAAAAACCCCAATATGCAAGTGCGATTTTTCTTGCGACCTGAATTGACATTAATTTCTAAAGTAAAAGCCTCTAAATATGCAATTTGATGCATACGAAAGTTTATTTCTGTGCTTATTATCCAAGTTCTATGAACTCATCTAAATTAATGTCATTCGTAATGGCTTTTCTATTTTTTAGTTCACTTTTTGTTACTAGCGGTTGTCTTGAGGAAACGACCAAAAATGATGTGATTAATCAAGATGATTCTACTGATCATAATAATGATAATGGTAGTAATGAAAACCAGAATGGAAATGGGAATAATTTAGAGATAGATTCTGATAATGATGGTTATCAAGACAATATGGATGCTTTTCCGTATGACAAAAATGAGTGGAGAGATTCTGACAACGATTTAGTAGGAGATAATGCAGATAAATTCCCTAATGACAATTGTGCGACTGAAGATATGGATGATGATGGAAAACCTGATGAAATAAAAGATAATTGTAGTACTTCTTTATCTGAAGATGAAGATATTGATGGTGATGGGTTTAGTAATGAAATAGAAATAATGCTAGGAACTAATCCAAAGAATTCAGCATCAAAACCACTTGATTATGATGGTGATAAAACTCCAGATGGTTTAGATGATGATATGGATAATGACGGAATGAATAACTCCATTGATCAATGCCCTCGTGGATCTATGAACTGGGAAGCTGGTTCGGATGCTGATTGGGATAAAGATGGATGTAAAGACAGCGATGAAGATCGTGATGACGACAATGATGGAATCATTGATACTTCCGATCTATGTGATGAAACTCCATTAAATGAAATCCCAAATGACGAAGGCTGTTCTGCATCACAAAGAGATACGGATGGTGATGGAATTGTAGACTCTCTCGATATTTGCTGGGGAGATGATTCAACTGGTGATTCTGACGGTGATGGCTTATGTTCTGATGGGGATCAATGCTCGGACGGGCCATTCCTATATGGTGAGAAAGTAGACGATAATGGATGTTCATATTTTGAAAAGCCAATACCGTGGAATAATGGGCCTTATTCCACTGCCTACATGGGAACTGTAGATGATTTCACAGTTCCTCAACCTATTGATGAAAACTTAAATTTTACCAATGACTGGAAATTTAAAAACGAATGGAAAGGGAAAGACAATTATGTTTTTGTAATTTATAATCCTCTAAATCCAGATAGTGTAATCACTTGGAACTCGGCGAATCCCATTGGACAAGCTACTGAATTGAGTTTAATGTTTGAAAAATCACCAGACAATGTTCACTACTTCTTTGGATCTTATCGTGATGGAGGATGGATGGGAGATGTTAGCTACATGTCTGGAAGAGTAAATGCAGCTCTAGCAAGTATGAGTGAAGAAGATAGAGAACATTGGAGCGACAGAGTTCATTACATTGCAATGGATGCTAATTTCTTAGATGGAAGTATTGCTGAATTTATAGAAGAAAAAGAATCTCCTGCATGGTTTTGCATAGATAGATTACAACGCTGGCAAGAAGTCGGAAGCTTCTGGGATCTAAATTTTAACCAAAATTTTAGTTGGTATCGCTTTCATTTCATTGCTAATGAGCCCATTTATCTAAACTTTGAATTTGGTTTAGAGAGAGAATTAGCTGCAATGGAGCATCATACAAGTATTCCATGTCATGAACGGAATTTTGCTCCTGAAAATTGTTTGAAAGGAGAATCGGTAACCATCTTTGAATGGAATGAAGGAGACTCAAACACACATGGTGGTGGATGGGGAGGAGGTACAAGCGTTCGAAACGTAGAGATGCCAGATAATCTAGAACGGTTTGATTCTTTTGCAGTTTATACTTACGAAGCATGTCAAGACCATAAAGGATGCAATGAATGGGATTTCATAGGATATTTGAATGCTTACAGTTCAGAATGCTCATTACCTGAATTTACCATGTATGAAGAGTGTATCGGCGAGATTTTAGTTCAATATGAAACTCAACCGGAATGTGAAAATGCAGGGCATAGATGGGATGCTGGAGATGAAGATACTTCTGCTAGATGTGAAGGTAAATGGAATAGAGTTTGGAAAGCTGAAATTGGAAGATATATTACGGCATACAATAGAGAAGGTCGATACATCTCAGATGTTACTCCCATGTTGGGCGTTCTAAAAAATGAAGATATTAATGAATTCAATTATTGGCAACCTAATGCTTATGGGCTTACTGTAAAATTATTCTTCTGGAATGAAAACAAAGATTACACTCCAGTTGGTGCAGAATATTTGGCTGGAGCAACAAGGAAATTTAACTTAGAATACAATAATATCTTTGGTAATGAAAATCCATTTGAATACAATGTTACAGATAATGCTGAAAGAGTAGAAATTGTCACGTTCTTTACAGGGCATGGTCACAGTAGTACTGATGAAAATTGTGCTGAATTTTGTAATCATCAACATGAATTTACTGTAAATGGAAATACTTTAGATTTACTTGAGCACCCTAACGGAGGGACGCCATATGGTTGCTACAATAGAGTTAATGAAGGCGTTTCAGCCAACCAATACGGAACATGGGTCTATGGAAGAGCTGGGTGGTGTCCTGGACAAGATGTTGAATATAATCGAATAGATATTACTGGTGAATCTGATACAGGAACTAATCAACTAAGCTATCGTGGTTTGTATCAAGGTGAAGAATATGATCCTACTGTAAATGATCCAGATGGTTACTTACCTGAAATTAAATTACGTATGTGGATTATTATTTACGAAGCTCAATAATTGTCTATTTCAGTTCTAAAATATTTGTAAAAACACCACATTGAAACAGCTCCAAGTAAGTGCCATAATGCATGACCTTGTGCTAAGGAATCTGGATCGCACAGAACTCCATCTGTTTTACTTGGCTGCCAAATTATTGTAGCTAAAAAATACGATCCAAAACCTAACCAGAAATAAGGAGTGTGAGTTCTTTCTAACTTAATGTCTTCTATTTTGTACAAGAAAAATGCTAAAGCGGCCCAAAGTAGGATTGCCTCAAATTCACTTAAAATGAAATCTATTGGTGTAGAACCTGGGCTTGTATACAAAAATAAGAATAAAATTATTGATGTAGGTAATAAAAATATCAAGACTGGTTGTTTTTGATATTTTAGTGCTAGTTCTTGAGAAAGCCAAATTCCAATTAATGCTCCCCAAAGGAAAGTAAGAAGGCTGTATTGCCATAATAGGATTGCAAAAATAACGTTAGCTCCTAGATAATAACTGACGAATTCTTTTTCCGACCACCTAAGAAATCTTGAAAAATTATAGAAAACTGGCATGGAAATATACATCATCATCCCAGTAACATCTAACCAACCTCCCCATCCTGTATTGAACCCGTGCATAGCAAAACTACCCATGCCTACAGATACGCATGAAATTCCGTATAATGTGAGAAACCAACTTCTTGTAGAAAGAGAAGGCTTACCTTCGCTTGGATCGTATTGTGCTAGCCAGAGAATATACATTCCAACAAATACAAATGCTAAATTGGAAATTGTATTTGTAGGTTCACGAATCCAAGTTTCTCTAACTCTTTCACAGTATCCAGATGCACTTGTACCAGTCCATTCCCAACCATTCAAAATATAAGTTAAACCATATATTAGGAAAATAGCTGTAATCGCAAAAAGTACTGAAAAAAACTCTTTTCGCTCTTGGATATACTTATTATCAATCAAGATATCTTAATTTTCCTAATAAATCCACAACCCTTACATTCATAATTTGGATATAGGTCCGGGTTATTTGGGGAAGAACCATGCCAATGAAAAGTATATTTTCCACATTTAACACAGTATGAATTCTGTTTGTATCCGGTATATGCATGAGCTCGTTGTTCCATTACTGGCGTAACTGCTACTTGAGGCATGAACGGTATTGCCTGATTGGTAGCAACCGGTCCCTCTGCAGCTTCAACAGGAGCTTCGATTTCTATTCCTGCTGCATGAGCCTTCATATTTTCTACTAAATCAGGAAGAAATTTTCCACTATCGTCAACGCAAGCCAATTTGGGCATTGCACCTTTCATCCATTCTTCGGCAGGCATTTCGAAATCTACATCGCAATCTACGCGATCATGTATTCTTGAACCGCCAATATCTTCTAGAATTTTATCCCAATCTTTCCCGGATTGACAGAATAAGTCATATCCTGTATCTCCAAGAGCACAAATTGAGAAATTTGTTTTGGATAATATCTTTCCAGCAGATGTTGCTGATTCATACAGATCTTCTGCATTGTCTGGCATTTCTCCTTCACCCCACGTTGAACAAACAATCATAACCCTTGACATTTCAGCCATGGATTTTATATCAAATCCATCCATATCATGGACTTTGCCCTTCAATCCATATCGTGTTGCTTCTTGTTCCCAAGCTTCTGCAAGTCCTTCAGAATTGCCGCTCTGTGATCCAAACAAAATGTGAAGATCCCGGTTACCTTCAGAAACGAATTTAGAAATATCAGTCTCAGACATTAGTTGTTGGCCTCCAAATAAGAAATGATCTGATTGTGCCTCTCGTAAATTGCAAGTTTACCATATATCGTCATTGAATTCTTGGCAATGCTCATGTGACTTTAAACGCCTCAAATATAGTATTTAGAAGGGGGTTTATTGAACTTACATGTTAGAAGCTGGTTTATTTTTATCCAATTAATATTTTAATGAATAATATTACTAGTGCCAAACTGATTTTTTAGCTAGGCACTATGAAATAAACCACACTTTGGAAAAAATAAAATATCCATTTTTAAGAACAAAAACTGCTTATTGAGCTACAGAAAAAATTAGGCAGCAGGACGCACCCCTTTTATGCTTCATGCTCATTTTTAAATTATGAGAAGAAGACACATGCCTGCTAGTGATGGTGAAATGCTGACACTTTGTGGTCACGCCGCAACCAAACAAGAATATCGCAGAATGAGAACACTGCGAATCGAAGAAGTCACTTGTAAACGTTGTCTTAATTTGAATACTGCTAATCTAGAGAAAATTCAGGAAGTCGATTATAAAACTGAAAATAATCTTGATAAGAGAATTAAGGCCGTTCAAGTCTAAAATAGAAATTGATCGAAGCCTTACCATCGTAATCTGTAATAATTTGCTCTGAAACGTCCTGACTGACGTCTATCCGGTCGATATATATAGAGTGTAATAGAGTCACTGATGCCCAAAATTAAAGTGGGCACAGTTCCGTCGACCTTCTCACGTCAGTTGACATCGCTGTACCCGGGGTGGAATTGGTGCCTGATCCTAAGATCAGGTTCCTTTTCCGGCGTACAAGTTTTGTTTTCCCGCGACATCTCGCCTGTTTTCCTGGCTTGCGTGCTTAGATCGTTTCCTCTTGGTTTTTAACTTGTTTCCCTCTTTTCCCGCTCAAATTGTTTCCCCCAGTGTCCTGGTTGTTTCCTTTTTTGCATTCAAAGATCGTTTCCCCTTAGTTTCCCAAGTTGTTTCCTTCTAGGCTTTTCCCCTTACCCCTTGAGTTGGCTTCATAACCCGAAGGTCATGTTTCCCAGAGTGCGGGAACTTTACATGGACAGGGGGAGTATATACTACCTTTCAGATACACTTAAATATGATGAGCGCAAAAACAAAATTTTCTTTATTTTTACGTTACTTTTTTAGACTAATTATGCCAAATATGTCCCGTATCGTCTAAATCAAAAACAGATCGTAAAAGTTTATCTGAAAACTTTTTACCAATATCATCTGCACCTTCAAAATACTTCTTCAATATTTCCATATCTATCTCTTCTTTTTCCACGTCAAATCCTACTTTGACATCAAAGTGAAATATGACTTCTTTGGTTTCTTCATCTAATTTAAATGATTCCAAATAACCTGCTTCCATCATTAATTCTGCTAAATCAATGAGCTTTTTTCCTCTTTCAGTACTATAGATTTCAAACCTTACTTTAGGCATACGATTGCATTTAGGTTCTACTATAAGTGTATGTTTGCCATATTACAAACTTCATCGAAATGTTTCTTTTCAACGGGCTGTACTGATAATCTTTGACCGCGCTTGATAACAAGCATACCTTCTAAGTTTCCATTTTCTTTCAATTGATCAAGAGATATGATGTTCTCAAACTTAGTTATAGGCTCCATATCTACCAAAAACCATCTAGGGACTTCTTCTGTTGCCTTAGGGTCGTAATACTTAGACTTCTTGTCAAACTGAGTGAAGTCGGGATAGGATTCTTTACAAATCTTAGCAACACCTGCGATATGGGGTGGTTTAGTATTGGAATGATAATAAAGAATAATATCACCAAGTTTCATTTTATCTCTCATGAAATTTCTAGCTTGGTAATTACGAACTCCATCCCAATGTGTACTGCCGTCTTTCATTAAATCATCAAACGAGTAAACATGCGGTTCACTTTTCATTAACCAATAATTTGTCATTATTCAGTTAGTTCTTTAGCCTGTTTAACCCATTCGTCACGCTTAACTCTACCAGGAAAGAATTCAATTGCCACATTTACTTCTTCTTCTAAATCTGGAGTCATTCGAGCTATCTGCACAAACATGTAGATTCCCAAAGCATTGAGCTTTTCCTCGATAAAAGGCCCTATGCCCTTAATTATTTTCAAATCATCCTTAGCAACAACAATAGATGCTGCAACAAATGCTCTAGTCAAACCTGCAATACCAAACAATGCATTTCCTTTCTTACTCGTCCAAGTAATAATTTCACTTCCATCAGCATCAGTGATAGTTGCTGTTCCAGCTTCTGTAAATTCAGAGGCATCTTCTAACTCAATTTCCTCAGCATCTTGTTCAACTGGTTTAGATAAGGTACTGCTTGTTGCCTCACCGAGAACTTCAAAGTCTATTTTTTCTGAACGCGCTTTGATTCTTTCAAGCTCCTTTTCTTTCTTTTGCTCTTTAGTTAGTGGCTCTTTTTCAGATTCTTCTCTAGTTACTTCAACTGCCCAGCTGAGATAAACTGAAGCCGTACCTAACTTGATTAGACCTTCATAATCTGCACCATCTGTACTTGGCTTATCATCTTTGAAGTTCACTCTGAACTTGATTTCTCCATCGTCATTAGCCACAATTGCTGATTGTCTGCCTACTTCATCAGGATCTGAAATTATTGCAAAGCGCTTACCGTTGTCTTTAATGTCTAAATCTTGCATATTTACAATTCCTGCTGATTTCAAACCAGATATTGTAATAACTTGCTTTGAAGAAATTATTTCACCAGGTTCGAGTCCTTTAGCTGGAGTTATGACAAACGGATCCATCTTGGTTCCTGCACCTCCGCCAAACTCAGGTTTAGATGAGGTATTCTCAGGTTCAGGATTTGAACTTAGAATTACTGATTCAGATTCTTCTGGTTTCTCAACTTTCTCATCTTTAATGGCAACATTGATAATTAATTCACCAATATATTTTCCTTTGGAATGTTGCATTATAACTTCATAAATGTAATTTCCAACCTTTTCAGGGTGTCCTGAAACAATTCCAGTCTTGGAGTCTATATCTAATCCATTTAAATTGCCCGAAATACCATAACTTATCCTCTTAAGACCTTCTTTATTTACAAGACTAATATATTTCTTTGTATATTCGTGTAAAGTAGGGACTGCCCGTATCTTAGATTCGTTATCTCCAATTACATAGTTTATCTCATTTGGTTGATAGATTAATGAATTATCATATCGCTTCTTTCCTAATGGAAATAATAGAAGTAAGAGAAGTAAAAGAGCCCAACAACACATCTCTTTCCAACTTCTATCTGAACTAGAGGTGTTGCTTTCTGAAGCTAAGGCTTGTAGCATATCATTAATTCCATCTCCATCTGCATCTGCAGGGTTACCTGTAGTTGAATTTGGATTGTATTCCTCACTATCTAATTTACCATCTCCATCGAAATCCCCATTTGGATCAAGAGGCAGTGGATCAAAATTATCAGGAATACCGTCATTATCGGTATCTTTGACTAATGGATTTGATCCAAATGAAATTTCTTCAGTATCAAGTAAACCATCGCCATCATCGTCCGTATCTTCTTCATTACCGATGCCATCACCATCAGTATCCGACCATTCACTACTATCGAGTGAAAACACATCATCTGTATCATTGTAACCATCTCCATCATCATCTGGATCTGTACTATCAGGATCAAAATCTCCATCTGTATCTAGAGGTATACTTTCGATATCCAGAGGATCTGAACCCTCGGCAATCTCAACTGTATCATTGTAACCATCGCCATCATCATCAGGATCTGCATTGTTGCCAGTACCATCTTCATCTGTATCAAACCATTCGGTATCATCTAGTGGGAATGCATCTGCAGTGTCATTGTAACCATCTCCATCATCATCTGGATCTGCATTGTCTCCAGTACCATCACCATCGTTGTCATTCCATTCGGTTTCATCTGTTGGGAATGCATCGATTGCTTCACAGATGTCTACAATTGTAACTGGACCATCACAATAGCCATCGTCGTCGGTGTCTGGATCTAATGGATTTGTTTCACCTTCATCAACCGTTCCATTGCCATTAGTGTCTTCTACAACATCATCTAATCCATCATCATCATCATCTGTATCGGCATTGTTACCGGTGCCATCACCATCTGTGTCCAACCATTCGGTTGGATCTGTTGGAAATGCATCAGGGCCTCCTTGGCAAATTAAGACATCATTGATTGTCACATTAACAGGACCGTCACAAAATCCATCGTCATCTGTATCTGGAAGTAATGAATCAGTTACGGGATCCGAAGATGCTTCCATAATATCATTCAATCCATCATTGTCATCATCAAGATCCTCAATAAGTGCTGGATCTGATGTTGAATTACCATTCAAAGTATCGGGCATTCCATCACCATCTGTATCTTTGTGAGCTGCTGCATCTAGTGGGAAATCATCTCCACCAATACAAACTCCAATCACCGTTAATGGGCCATCACAATATCCATCTCCATCTGTATCTGGATTAGTTACATTAGTTCCTATTTCATTTTCTTCACCTTTCGGTAATCCATCATTGTCTATGTCACAAGCTGTTGAATTTTCATCAGGGTCGCAGCCATCGAATGTATCGGTTCCATTAGCCACCTCATCAACATCAAGGAAATTATCGTTGTCGTCGTCAGGATCTTCATTATCTCCCATTCCATCTCCATCGTTATCATTCCATTCATTAGGATTCGTTGGGAAAGTATCTGTAGCATCACAAACGTCTATGATAGTAGCTGGGCCGTCACAATAACCATCATCATCTGTATCTGGATCTAGTGAATCTGTAACTGGATTTGAATTCTGCTCTTGAACATCTGTAAGATTATCGCCATCGTCATCAGTATCTGCGTTGTTACCAATACCATCTCCATCAGTATCTAACCATTCGTTAATATCATCTGGAAAATCATCTAAATTATCTAGATAGCCATCACCGTCAGAATCGATATAATAAGTTGAAAGACTTATTGCAGTTTTGTAAATGTTGTCGTTGATTAGAGCAGTAACTGTATAATTTATGTTGGAGATTTCCACCGAGGGTGTACCGCTGATTGTACACGTGCTGCGGTCAATATCAAGGCCAGTTGGCAATTCGGGTGAAACTGAACAAGTAGCTCCAGTAACATTAGCCATACTGTCCGTCAAGGATTTATCCTCTGTCAAGAAAGAATATGGAGTAGCAACCAGCGATGGTGAATTGACTAATCCACTGCCGGATGCGGTGCCGTCACCAATTTGACCATGGCTTTGCCGTCCCCAACAATAAATCGAACCATTTTCGATTAGAACACAAGAATGGTCTCCGTGGCTTTCAATAGCTAATTTCGTTAGATTATCACCAAAAATTTTAGTTGGAAGCGATTCAAAATCTGAACCTGAAGCATGTTCATTATCTAAACCTGCAGTCTCCCTTCCAAGCTGTCCGGCATTATTTCTACCCCAGCAATAAACTGAATTATTGTCAAGTATCGCACATGTATGATCGTCACCAGTTCCTACAGCAACTGCAGACCGACTGCTTGGCCAATTACTCTGATTTACCAAAGTAGGGACTAGGATTTTATCAGGACTGTTTGAGCCAGTACCAACTTGTCCTTCATCATTCTTACCCCAACAAACCAACGCACCAGTATCGAGTATTGCACAAGTGTGATCCACATTACTCGAAATGGCAATGGCCTGTCCACCAAGCGGTTGAGTAGGTGTAGGCACACTCGATAAAGTTGTTGAATTATCTCCAAGTTGCCCATTTTGATTCAATCCCCAGCATGAGACGGTTCCATCATCAAGCAATGCACAATGATGTGCGCGTCCTGATGTAATCGCCACCGCCTTTTTTCCATCTGCAAATGGGAAAGTATATGTGGGTGAGAGTTTATCTATTGTTGAATTATCTCCAACTTGACCCCATTGATTATCTCCCCAACAAGAAACTGAACCATTATCAAGGAGTGCACAAGCACTGTTAAAAGCTACTGAAATTGAAGTGGCAGAAAGCTCTGATCCTGTTATGTTAGTAAGCTCAGGAACAGAATGCGCAACTTGGTCTCCATTACCCATTTCACCATCCATATTTACACTACCCCAGCAAGCAACTGAACCATTGTCCAAGAGAGCACAAACATTGTAATTGCCTGCATCTATGGCAACAACTGACCTATTGTCTGGCATAGATGCCGTTAGAATTGGCTCACCCGAGTCTGCTGTATCACCGTTTCCTAGCGTATTGAGGAAACCGCGCCCCCAACAGGCGACTGACCCATTCTCTACGATTGCACAAGTTGAGCGTGACGCCAAACCAATATTTTGGTTAACCAACGTACCAGCAGACTTCAAATCATACTGGAAAGTGATGTTCTCCATAGGCTCGTTTATAGCAAGATTTGCACTATCTACACTTGAGAATAGTGGGTAGGATGGTGTTGGGGCGGAATTTGAAGGATAACCTATGTCTGATAATTTCCAAAGATCGTATCCATGGCCACAAGATATACCACATGCTGGTCGCCACTTTCCTTCTTCTTTCTTTGTAACTGATTGCGCCCCGTAAAGCAGATCTTCTCCCAAACGAGTGACAAATCTAGTACCTCCTGCAGTCTGTGTATCTGCAAGATAATCTATCATCCAAGTGCCATTGTCAGTTCCATCAGATCTCCATAAAACCTGATTGTTGTTAAACTCCTGACCATTAGACGCTGCAAAGTAAAATACTCCATTGGCTCCAAGAACGAATCGATCAATATATTGACCATTTTCACTTGGATTGAAGTCTTTTAAAATTCTTGGTTCTTCAACTCCTGTAAGGTCAAAGACATAAGGCTCTCTGCCATATTCATCATCTCCATACTCATCATTCATTTGAATAACTGCTTGAGACTCAGAAAGAAATATCATACCACCACCAAAATACATCTTTTCTAAATTAGAAATCTTAACTGTTCCCTCTGCCGTACCATCTGATTTCCAAAGATTTTCATACTGATCAGCAGTCCCATCCCATGCTGTAAAATAAATATAATCTCCTTCTACTCTAAGGTTATTAATATCGGAACTACTACTACCTGGACGAATATCTTTGACCAAAACTGTTCCTTCGTCTGTACCATCAGTCCTCCACAATTCCCCTCCATGATCGCCGCTATATCCCTTAAAATATAAGTGATCTCCAAGGGCAAAAGGTATGCCAGATATATATGCACTATCGTTGACTTTGACTGTGCCTTCTCCAGTTCCATCACTTTTCCAGAGGACCCTAGCGTTATCTTCATTTAGGCCATTAAAATAAATCTCATCATTAAAAACAGTCAAATAGTAAACACCCAAACTCAAATTAGAAATTTGTACTGTGCCTTCTTCAGTTCCGTCACTTTTCCATAATTCAGTCGGACCATCATCATTTGTGGCACTGAAATAAATATGATTATCGTATTCTACAAAATCACGAATGTAAGATGAAACACCTGTACCAGGATCATCTGCACCTTCCCGTATGTCTTTCACCAAGTAGGTCCCGTCTTCAGTTCCGTCAGTTCGCCATAATTCCTTACCGGTTTCATCTTTTCCATCATCAAAATTAAAATACAAAACATCATTCATCACAATATGCTCAATATGATTAAATTGAGTTTCTTCTATGTCTTCATCGTAAGAGCCTATTGTTTTATTTAGAGAAGTTGTACCAGATATAGTTCCATCTGTAATGTATAATGCCATTCTTCCTTCATTACCCGAGCTATATGGAGGATCGTAACTAGCATTGGTTGACTTACCTCCAAAAATTAACTTATCACCTAACACCATCGTTTGTCCAAAACAGGAACAATCTCCGGTACCAGTTTTCATACTTGTAAACGGAATTGACAAATTGGATGGTTCGCCTGTTCTAGCTCCATTCTGCTCAGACAATTCTTCTAAAATTGAGGAGTCTTCAACTACTACTGATGAGTAGGAATCTGTGTCTACTACGACGAGCGATTGAGAGATAAAACTCAATACGACTAACATTGAAATTAGGCGTTTAGAAAACATGACTTTTTTGGCAGAGAAAGTGGCTATAAAATGCTAATTACTATTTTCTAATCTTGATATTATCTTTTTCTTGTTTCCAGAAGTGGATAAATTTCTTTTTTTAGCCAATTCGACAAGCTCGGCCTTAGTCATAGAAACATAATCGTATTCTTCTTCCTCAGGTTCCTCTTCCTCAGGTTCCTCTTCCTCAGGTTCCTCTTCCTCAGGTTCCTCTTCTGGCTCTTCACCAAATGAAGTGTTTTCAGGTTCATCGTCTACACTTTCTTCAGAAGTTTCAACATTTTCCTTAGTTTCTCCCTCTAAAAGTTCAGTTACTGAATCTATGTCTATACTTATTTTCTCATCTAAATCTTCTTCTTCACGACTATCGTCTACAGTTTTTTCAGGTTTGCTCTCTTCCTCTTTATCTTTACTAGGATTTTCTGTAGCAAGAGCATCCATCATATCTACATATTCTTCTTCGATGTTAGCTGCTGCAGATCCTGTCTCCAATTCGCATTTTATCTCGCATGAAATTTCTAGCCTGATAATTGCGGACACCATCCCAATGCGTACTACCGTCTTTGATTAAATCATCAAACGAATAAACGTGTGGTTCACTTTTCATCAACCAATAGTTTGTCATTACTTAGCTAATTGATTGGCCTGTTTAACCCATTCGTCACGCTTAACTCTTCCTGGGAAGAACTCAATTGCAATATTTACTTCTTCTTCTAATTTAGGAGTCATTCTAGCAATCTGAACAAACATGTAAATTCCTAAAGCATTAAGTTTTTCTTCAATAAATGGACCTATTCCCTTGATTACTTGCAAATCATCTTTAGCAACAACAATGGATGCTGCAACAAACGCCCTAGTTAATCCAGTAATGCCAATTAACTGATTGCCATTCTTGGTTGTCCAAGCAATAATTTCACTTCCATCTACATCTGTGATAGTCGCCGTACCTTTCTTTTCAAACTCAGAGGCATCTTCTAACTCAATCTCATTAGTATCCATCTCTACTGGTTTTGATAATTTACTACTTGTTGCTTTACCAATAACGTCGAAATCAATTTTCTCAGAACGTGCTTTAACTCTTTCAATTTCTTTCTGATTCTTTTCTTCTTTAGTCAATGGTACTTCTTCAGACTCTTCTTTAATGACTTCAACTGCCCAACTAAGATAAACTGAAGCAGTACCTAACTTGATTAGACCTTCATAATCTGCACCATCGACGCTTGGCTCATCATCTTTGAAATTGATACGGAATCTTATCTTACCATCTTCATCGGTCACAAGTGCAGATTGCCTTCCAACTTCATCGGGCTTAGCAATTAATGCAAATCGCTTACCATTTTGACCAAGTTCCAAATCTGACATGTTTACAATCCCTCCAGACTTCAAACCTGAAATCGTGATAACTTGTTTCGAAGAAATTTCCTCACCTGGTTTCAAGCCTTTAGCAGGAGTTATGACAAATGGATCCATCTTGGTTCCAAAACCGCCTTTGAATTTAGGTTTTGCTTTAGTATTCTCAGGTTCGGGATTTGAACTTAGAGCAGGAGTGGATGCTTCGGATTCTTCTGCTTTCTCAACTTTCTCGTCTTTAATGGTAACATTGATAATTAATTCACCAACATATTTCCCTTTGGAATGTTTCATTACAACTTCATAAGTATAATCTCCAGCCTTTTCAGGATGTCCCGAAATAATTCCAGTTTTAGAATCTATCTCTAATCCATTTAAATTGCCAGAAACACCATATGTGATTCTCTTGAGACCTTCTTTGTTTACAAGGCTAATATATTTTTTTGTATATTCATGTAAGGAAGGCACAGCTCGTAGCTTAGATTCATTATCTCCAATAACGTAGTGGATTTCATTTGGTTGGTATATCAATGAATTGTCATATCGCTTCTTTCCTAATGGAAATAATAGAAGTAAGAGAAGTAAAAGAGCCCAACAACACATCTCTTTCCAACTTCTGTCTGACCAAGATGTGTTACTTTCTGAAGCTAAGGCTTGTAACATATCATTCTGACCATCTCCGTCAGTATCAGCTGGATTACCTGTAGTTGAATTTGGATTGTATTCATCTCTGTCAAGGATTCCATCTCCATCTGCATCGCCATCTGGATCTGTTGGTGAAGGATCAAAATTATCTGGAATCGTATCTGCATCAGTATCTACAAGTAATGGATTTGTTCCATTGGCAATCTCATCTAAATCCGATAAGCCATCGCCATCATCATCTGTATCTGCATTATCTCCAGTACCATCTCCATCAGTATCGAACCATTCGGCTGAATTTGTTGGGAATACATCTGCACCGTCATCAAATCCATCATTATCATCATCAGTATCTGTACTATCTGGTATCTTATCTCCGTCAGTATCCAAAGGAGTACTTTCTGAAGATAAGGGATCTGAACCTTCTGCCACTTCTACAGTATCATTATAGCCATCACCATCATCATCAGTATCTGCATTATTTCCAGTACCATCACCATCAGTGTCTAACCATTCGGTTATATTTGTTGGGAATGTATCTGTCGCTACACAAATATCTGTGACATTCACTAGACCGTCACAGTAACCATCTCCGTCCGTGTCGGGATTAGTTGAATTGGTAGCAGGGTCTGAAGAGGTTTCATTGACATCTGATAAGCCATCATTATCATCATCTAAATCTGCATTATCTCCAGTACCATCGCCATCGGCATCAAACCATTCGGTTGCATCTATTGGGAAAGTATCTGTTGCTACACAAACATCAACAATTGTAACGAAGCCATCACAATAACCATCATCATCAGTATCGGCTTTCAATTGATCTGTAGCGGGGTCTGAAGATGTTTCATTGACATCTGATAAACCATCACCATCATCATCTATATCTGCATTATTGCCAGTACCATCTTCATCTGTGTCAAACCATTCGTTTTCATCAATAGGAAATACGTCACCTGCGATACAAACTCCAACTGTTACTGTACCATCACAATAACCATCGCCATCTGTGTCTGGATTCAGTAAATTAGTTCCGTTAGCTATCTCATCTAAATCTAGTAAACCGTCATTATCATCATCCAAATCTTCAATCAATGCAGGTTCGGAAGTAGAATTACCATTCAATGTGTCTGGCATTCCATCACCGTCGGTATCAACCGAAGCTGCCGCATCTAATGGGAATGCATCTGGACCTGCTACACAGATTCCTTCGACACCTAAATCACCATCACAGAATCCATCACCATCTGTATCTGGATTTGTAACGTTAGTTCCAAGAGCATTTTCTTCACCATTGTTTAAACCATCATAATCTTGGTCACAAGCTGAGGAATTAAGGTTAGGATCACAACCATCTAGAGAGTCGTAACCATTCTCAATTTCCCAAATATCTGGGTAACTATCACCATCGTCATCAGTATCCTCATTATTTCCAATACCATCGCCATCTGTGTCTAACCATTCACTATCATCAAGTGGAAATGCATCATCGCTACCAGCACAGCCAGCAACTACAATTGGACCATCACAATAGAAATCACCATCAGTGTCCGAATCTAAAGGATCTGTTCCAATCACAATTTCTTCATCATCTGAAAGACCATCATTATCATCATCAGTATCTGCATTATTTCCAATTCCGTCATCATCGGTATCCACCGTTTCATTAGGATTTGTTGGTAATTCATCAGGACCTTCAGAACAAATTTGCGAATCATTTATCGTTACATTAACTGAACCATCACAAACTCCGTCACCATCTGTATCTGGATTAGTTGAATTAGTAACTGGATCTGATGAAGCTTCTGTAGTATCATCCAGACCATCGTTATCATCATCTGTATCTGCGTTGTTTCCAGTGCCGTCACCATCAGTATCAAACCATTCATTTTCATCTAGTGGAAATACATCGCCTGCAAGACAAGAACCGACCGTTACTGAGCCATCACAATAGCCATCTCCGTCGGTATCGGGATTCAATGGTTCTGTTCCATTAGCAATCTCATCTAAATCAAGTAAGCCATCGTTATCGTCGTCTAAATCTTCTACTAACGGTGGTTCTGAAGTAGAATTGCCAGTCAATGTGTCTGGCATTCCATCACCATCAGTATCAACCGAAGCTGCCGCATCAAACGGGAAAGCATCTGGACCTGCTGCACAAATACCACTTACTGCCGACGCACCATCACAAATACCATCTCCATCGCTGTCGGGATGTTGTAGTGATTGAATCTTAATTTCGTAAGTTTCTTTAAATCTATAACTAGTAAATTGATCATATAAGTCCTCAACTTCTGAACTATCTAAAGCAGCTTCTAAAATTCTATGGATTGCAATATCTCCTCTAAAGGTAGTGTCTCCGCTAAAATAATCTGTTTGTTCACTGTTCGTATATCCGCCTACATTATCATTCTCACAACCAATACCTGCATCATTAGTACCCCCCCAATCAAAATCTCCTGAGAATGAAGCATTAGCCTTTAATTCACCATCATAGTAAAGATAAGCCATCTCAGCTTCTTTATTCAGGACTACTACTGCATTATGAAATTCCGAGTCCTGTGAAATTGTAGTTGATATGTTTACGTAAGCATTATCGCCACTAGTCTTGAGACGATAAGTCAGCTCATCACCCATAAGCACTAAGGAATTGCCATTACTCGTACCTCCGATTTCCCATAAAATTTTGTTACCAGATAATGCGGAAGGGTTGAACCACATTTCAATCGAAATTGAATCATCTGTCAAATCACCAGCCCAATCTTGGAAATTATTTCCCATAACTGCCGAATCACTGGAAGAATCAAAGCGGTAAGCATGTGTCAAATCAGTATTTCCTGTTACCTCAACTCTATCTAGATTGGAAATTGCGATATCGTAATCATCATTGCCATGTGTATCCTCCCAATACCCGTCGCCATCATCATCATCTCCCACATTATAATAGAGAATAGAATCGGGGGGCGTTCCAGCAGTTATATTAGCATAAACTGTATAGCTGGTTAAATTAAATAATTCATCAGGAATTCCTGTGATCGTTCCATTTGCTGAATTGAATGACAAACTAGGTGGCAAATCTGGAGATATCTCCCAAGTTGCATCCGCTCCGTCGTAATCGAAAGTGATTGGATTCATCACCACATCTTTGTACAAGGTGTATGATGGTGTTGCACCGTAACCAGAACTTACATTATGTAAAATCCAAAGATTACCATCTCCATCATTAGCACCAGAAAATACTAAATGATCTCCAAAACGCAAAAAATTTCCGCCTCGACCTATACCTGTAGGATTTTCTCCATTAATCGAAGTACTATTGACTTTGATAGTTCCCTCTTCAGTACCATCTGTTTTCCATAACTCATGAGGGTATTCTTCACACCAGCCGCACGGATTGCCGGTCTTTGCTCCGAAATAGAAAATATCGCCTGAGCCTGCAAATATCTCTTCTATATCAGAATCACCATCTGGATTAAGATCTATAACTAAATGCGTACCTTCTGTAGTACCATCTGTCATCCATAATTCTTCATCGTGTTCTTCAGTATCTACAACAAAAGCCATTTTAGATTCTCCAACTGCAACCCCACCTCTGTATCTGAAAGCAAGCTCATTATTAGTGAAGTTAGTGACTTGTACAGTACCATTCTCTGTACCGTCGGATTTCCAAATATTATATTTATTGTCTATTGTAGCTTCAAAGTAAAAAGAACCCTGCATAATTGAAAATTTTTGGTTAAACATTAGTTGATTTGAAGCAAAATTTGAAGATGGATTCGAAACTCCAAATGCTGCGACAAAAGAACCTGTCGAGCCGGGAACTATATCTTTAACTAGAGAAGTACCATTTTCAGTGAGATCAGATTTCCATAATTCCCTTCCAGTATTATTTCCAAAAGCTGAAAAATACAGATAATCATTGAAAACGGTCATGGACCTGGGACTACCACCATAATTGCCTGGCCAAACATCTACGGCTAATGTTGTACCATTCTCAGTACCATCTGTAGTCCAAATTTCTTGACCATTGTCTTCATCTTCGGCGCTGAAGTAAAGTTTGTCATTGAATACTGTAAAGTATGATGGATTACTACTATCCTGTTGATTTCCAGGATATATATCTTTAACTAAATGTGTACCTTCTGTAGTGCCGTCACTCTTCCATAATTCCGAGCCATTGGTGCCATCGTTAGCGCTAAAGTAAATGTGATCTTCCCAAAGTATTAAATCACTTAAGGTTGAAGAATATGACCCTTCTCTAATATCTTTGACAATGTATGTTCCAGATTCAGTGCCATCTGTCCTCCATAATTCTGGACCTGCCACATCAGTTCCATCGTCAAGTCGAAGATACAAAACATCATTCCACCAAACATGGGGAATATGTGCATTTGAATATAAAGATGCTATGCCATTATGTGAATCTCCTGGATTGAGATCTGCAATCATAGATGTGCCAGTAAGCGTCCCATCGGTCACATGTAATTCGTAGCCTTTACCGCCCCCTCCATAAGTAGCGTTGCCGGTGTATTT
>Ga0233427_10001881_pt1 | contig 21165 bp, 26 predicted proteins | sample SI_118_April2016_5_FD_179885 | JGI IMG/M metagenome (GOLD analysis project Ga0233427, IMG submission 179885) | Seawater microbial communities from Saanich Inlet, British Columbia, Canada - SI_118_April2016_100_MG | ecosystem: Environmental > Aquatic > Marine > Inlet | place: Canada: British...
TAGTAAAATATTTTGGAACTGAAACGTATGAAAATTGGGATTTATCATTATGTCCTGTACCAATTAGACTAACTAGAATAAAGACAAACTATACCCATACAGGTTATCTTGACATTGATGCAATTCAGGCATTGCAAAAATACCTCAATGTACGATATGAGAAAACAGGGTATGCAATGAAAAACAATGAACCGATATTTTTAGGTAGAACAAAACAACCAATCAAAGACTTTTGGATTGCAAAACTAATTCCAAGACTAGCAAGAAATGCAGGCATTCAAAAAGATTTGAACAGTTCAGAGTTGGTACAACGACATGAAAAAACATCACATGAACTACGAGATTTACTAAAATCTACTTTGATAGTTGAGGGTGTTGCACCTTATGTTTGTGAACTTGCAATAGGTCACAAGATTGGGGATTCATACGAGAAACAAGACAAACTATACCCTGATAAATCAAGACAAGAATACATGAAAGCCTCATCTAAAATCAACATCTTTTCAAACATAGTTCATAATATGCGAGGAACCCTTGATGTTACAAAATACAAAAATCAAATCAATGATAATCAAATGATTCTAACTGACTTGGTAAAAGAAAAGCAAAACGATACTGATAGGAATATGGAATTAATGCAAATGATATCTAAACTTAGAGCAGAAGTTAATGAATTACAAAAATCAAACTAAACACATCATTGGTAATTTTGTGCCTACATTTGGGTGTGAAACGGGTGGACATTTGGGTGGGATTGGTGTAATTTCGTGACTGAAATCCACCCACCCATCTAATTTCCCTATAGTCCTTTTGGGTGTGGTGTGAATAGTGGATTATATTTTTAGAAAAAATTTTGTTATCATTAAACTAGTAATTTATGATAAATACCAATTACACACATGTAACACACATTCAAATAAAATTTTATCATAAACGTCAAAACATGTTTGAGAAATCTTGGTGTATCATTCATGTTGAATTAAATTTGTATTGATATTTTTAGAAAATTTTCATTTTTCAGCCATTTTCAATAACTCTATAAAGAATTACTTTTCTAACTCAATCATGCGAGATACAATTGGCGGATATCCATTTGAGGCAAAAAAGACTGGAAGTACAGTTACCATCAAATTTTTCCATAAGGGAGAAAATGTAAAACATCCAGATGCAGCCAAAATGACTCTAGAATTAACTGCAGCAGACATTAAAAAATTATCAAAACTCTAGAAATGCTGTAATTCGTGCCTAAATTAGAACATGCTTCCAAAAGTATTATAACATGCTTCCAATTAATATTTTTTGATGGGCACCATTGCTTCAAGTGAAGTAGACCAAGAAAGCGGTACTATCTTTTTTGAAGCAGTTAGGGGCAGACAAGCAGGACGAGAGTTTTACAGTGCAATGTGCTCCTTTGCTACAATCTACAATCATTTCAAATTCAACGATGATCCCCAAATCCCAGATACTCTAAAAGCCCAAAGAGTTCTTCGAGTATCTCGAATTCCTGAAATGGGAAATTATATTCTGAACAATCCTAAAGATTACATCTTTTCTTCAATTACTGTCTCTGTTGGTGGAAAAGTTGGATTTAATCCAGCACCTGGCCAAGGGGAAGATGGAAGATTAGGAAAAGTAATTCTTCCAATAGATGCTCCAATTCTAATTAATGATGGCCAACATAGATGTGCTGCAATAAAATATGCATATGAACAAAACCCATCATTAGGAAACGAAAAAGTCTCTGTAGTAATATTTGAGGATAGAGGGCTCAAACGTAGTCAACAAATGTTTTCAGATTTGAATAAACATGCAGTAAAGCCCACAAAATCACTTGGGATACTATATGACCATCGTGATACTTTTGCAAGATTTATTGTTAGTTTGGCAAATGATGTAGATGTTTTTCATGGTAGAACTGAATTAGCAAAAACAAATATCTCAAATCGTTCTACAAAATTTTTTACATTAAATGGAATTGCTGATGCAACAAAATATCTTTTAAAATTAAAAACAAAATCAATTGCAGCAGAAAAACAAAAACTTGCAGTAGATTATTGGGACATAGTATCAAAAAATATCCCCGAATGGAATCTTTTGGTACAGAAAAAAGTTAATCCCTCTGAATTAAGAACAAATTATGTTCATGCTCATACAAATGTCCTCAATGCTTTAGGGATGGTAGGATATGTCTTAACCACTGAATTTCCTGATAATTGGAAAGAGAAACTAAAAGGCTTACGTAAAGTAGATTGGCAAAAATCTAGTCCTATTTGGGAAGGTAAAATTATGAATGATGGTCGAATGACAAAAACTAGATTAGGTATTAAACAAGCAGCAAATGAAATTCTTCAACATTGTGGATTAAACAAAACATTAGATGAATTTGAGGAAAATAGATGACTGCTGAATCTGTTTTCAAATCACGTACACTCAAAGACATTCTTGCTGAAATCAGGGAGGTATATCTCAATGATAATCGACCTTGGATTATAGGATTTAGTGGCGGAAAAGACTCTACCTGCATGACCCAACTAATTTGGAATGCATTATCCGAATTACCTTCTGAGAAATTACACAAGAAAATCTACATTATATCTTCTGATACTCTGGTGGAATCCCCCACAGTAATTGATCAAATTACTACATCCCTTGATACTATGGAAAAGGCAGCACAGAAATCACATCTCCCAATATCTACAAATCTTGTAAGGCCAAAAGTTGAGGATAGTTTTTGGGTATGTCTTTTAGGAAAAGGATTTCCCGCCCCTTCCAATCTCTTTAGATGGTGTACTGATAGATTAAAAATTAAAAATGCTGATAGATTCATTCAAGAAAAAGTTTCCCAATATGGTGAAGCAATTGTAATTTTGGGTACACGAAAAGATGAAAGTGGCTCAAGAAATCAATTGATGAATCTCTATGAGATTGAGGGGAGTTTGTTATCTAGACATTCTAAATTTCCTCAAACATATGTTTACACACCATTACGTGATTTCATTACAGAAGATGTGTGGAGTTATCTTTTACAAAACAAGAATCCGTGGGGTGCAAACAATAGAAATTTACTTGCATTGTACCAAAACGCAACTTCTTCTTCTTCAGAGTGCCCTCTAGTAGTTGATACTAGTACACCTTCATGTGGAAATTCAAGATTTGGATGCTGGGTGTGTACTGTAGTATCTGAAGATGTTTCAATGAAAAATACAATTGAAAATGGTGCTGAATGGATGGAGCCATTACTAGAATTGCGTGCAGAACTCAAAGAAACACAAGACCCAGAGAAGAGAAGAGAAGTTCGAGAACTCAAACGTAGATCTGGACAAATGAAACTAATAGATGAAATTAAACGAAAGGCATTTGAAGAAAACATTCAGGAATCTAGAAAAAGATCAAGTATCACTGAACGATTAAAAAGCTCTGACCCATACTCTATTTTAATTCCAGGTCCATACACAATGGAATTTTGTAAAGAATTTTTAGAAAAATTATTACGAGGACAAAAAAAGGTCAGACAAAACGGTCCTGACCCTCACATGGAGTTAATTTTAGAGTCAGAATTGCATGAAATCCAAAGAATTTGGAGAATGGAGAGAGGTGATTGGAAGAATTCTGTATATCAAATTTACAAAAAAGTCTTTGGAGAAGAAATTATTCCACCACAAGAGGATCTAAATGGATTTGGCTCAGATGAACAAGAAATCCTTGAAGAGATTTGTACAAAAAATAATATTCCTCAATTATTGGTATCAAAATTACTTAATGCCGAATATGACGCTCAAGGAATGACTCAACATTCTAAAATCTATAAAACAATAAACAAAATTCTCTCTGAAGAATGGAGAGAAGATCTTGATGAAATTATAATAGACCTCAAAGAAAGAAAACAAAGTAAACAAGATTTAGGGAGATAGATTGTTACTAACTAAAGTTACTTTACAAGATTATGGCGTATACAAGGGAAAAAATGAATTTGATTTTACATGTACTCCTGATAAACCCATCATACTAATTGGTGGGAGTAACGGTGCAGGAAAAACAACACTGTTTGAATCAATCATGTTGTGTTTTTATGGGATCTCTACACTTGGAAAAAGAATTACAAAAAAATCATATGATGAATTTCTTGCAAAAAAAATTCATAGGTATTTAGGAAGTTCAACATCTGCTGATTTTGCATCCATTATAGTTGAATTCAAATATTTCCATAAAGGAGATGAGATTAATTATCAAGTGGAGAGAACTTGGAGGAAAGAAGATGCAAAAATTCTTGAAGAATTGCACATCAAAAAGAGATTAGAATCTGAAGATGTATTTGTACCACTTAACACAATTGAGGAAAGTCATTGGCAGTCATTTATTGAAGAATTAATTCCAAAGGGAATCGCAAAACTATTCTTTTTTGATGGTGAAAAAATTGTAGAAATTGCAGAAAATGAAACTGAAGGACTGGAAATAAAATCATCCTTTAGTTCCCTCTTGGGTTTAGATGTTGTAGAACAATTGCGAAAAGACTTACAAGTGAATTTAATGAGAAATCTGACAAATGATGACAAATTTCTAAAATCTGAATTTGAAAAATACACAAATGAGAAAAATGAGATACTGGAGCAAAACAGCCACTATGATGATAAAATTGCTAGAAAACAGTCTGAATATGATAATTTACGTACAAAAATTGACGGTCTAGAGGCTCAAGTTTCAAAAATTGGTGGAAAATTTGCTCAAAATAGAGAAGAAACTAGAAATTCTCTAGGTGGACGAAAAGTCACGCTGGATAATATCAGTGACAGAATCCGAGATACCTGTAGTTCTGTTTTACCATTTAGCTTGATTCCAAAAGAAATGGAGAAATTAAAAAATCAAATCAATCTTGATGAAAAAATACAAAAACAATCCCTTGAAGAAGAAATTCTCAAATCAAAGTTCTTTGAACTAAATTCTAATTTAAAAGAGGATTCATTTTGGAAAGAGTTTGATGTAAAATCTGATGTTAGAGATAAAATTTTAACCAAGATATCTGCATTGCAAAAATCCACTTCAAAGAGAATTGAAGAGAAAGGCCTGTTTAATCTATCAAGTCAACAAGCTTTAAAAATTATAGAAATTATTGATCATGCAAATACATCTGCAACATCTACACTTGAAAAAGATACGATGAGCTTCATTGAAGTAACTGAGCAAATAGTAAAATTTGAAACATCCATTGCTAGTGCACCTTCAGATGATGAGATTGGACCTTTAATTACAAAATTAAATGAAAAGCATTCTGAATCAGGTACTTTACAAGCAGAAATTGATCATTTAGAAAGTCAAATTGTCAGTAATGATACTATGATGAGACATATCAATGTAAAAATCAGAGATACTGTTTCAAATCAATTTAAAAATAAAAAGGCTCAAACTCAGGCAGACCTTACAGAAAAAGTTCAGTTGGTATTAGATGAATATGTTGAAAAATTAAAGGTGAAGAAATTGGAATTGTTGGAAAAATATCTTCTAGAAGCAATAAAGATTCTGATGCACAAAAAAGATTTCATTCAAAAAGTATCTGTAGATAAGAATTCATTTGAAGTAACACTGTATAGACAAAACGATGATCCATTCCCAAAAGATTTACTATCCAAAGGTGAAAAACAAATGTTTGCAACAGCAATTTTGTGGGCCTTGGCAAAAACTTCTGGAAAAGCATTGCCCTTCTTAATTGACACCCCACTGGCAAGACTAGATGAAGGCCACAGAGTGAATTTGATAGAGAAATTCTTCCCATTAGCATCACACCAAGTGGCAATATTTTCAACTGACACTGAAATCACTTTTGAGCATTACAAGAAACTCAAACCATATCTGAATAGGTCATATGCCATGGAATTTGTGCCTGAGGAAGGACAAACTCAGAAGCATTCTGGTTACTTTTGGAATGAAAAAGGGGAGAAAGTAGTTGCGATTTAATAGAATTAAAATGAGCTTTCGCTCCCAAAGCTTGCTTGGGACAATGAAGAAAAGGACGGGATTAACCCCTAATCTTTTGGCCCGTTTTTCTCTTTGTTTATCTCTAAAAGATCAATCAATTCCAAATCCAGATGAATTTGATGACAAAGGTTCTGAAATTAGTCCTCTAGTATTGTTTGGAGAATACGAAGATACGTATCGTGCACTTATGATACAGAGATTAAACACAGACCACCTACTTTTGAATCAAGACATGTTAAACAAAATGCTAAAGGCACACTTGAATCGAGGAACAATTGCATTATTTGCAAGGATTCATGACTTGTCTGATTTTCATGAAATGATTAAAGTAGAGAGAGCACAATGAGTGAAATCAAATTTCCGATTTATCTAGACCATCATGCTACAACACCTGTTGACCCCAGAGTGTTAGATGAAATGATTCCATACTTTACAGAAAAGTTTGGCAATGCATCAAGTTTAGACCACACATTTGGATATGATGCATCCATTGCAGTAGAAGAAGCACGTGAAATAATTGCTAATGCGATTGGTGCACGACACGATGAGATTGTATTTACATCTGGTGCTACTGAATCTGACAATATAGCGTTACTTGGTACAATGAGTAAATATGCTGATAGAGGAAATCATTTGATTACTTGTGTTACAGAACACAAAGCTATACTTGATACTGCAAAACACTTGGAGAGTTTGGGGAAAAAAGTAACATACTTGAAAGTCAATGAGTATGGTGAAATTAATCTGCAAGAGTTAGAGAATACAATAACATCAGAAACTGTAATGATTAGTATAATGTTTGCAAACAATGAGATTGGTACTATAGCAGATATAAAATCAATTGGAGAAATTGCACATAAACATGAGGTGATTTTTCATACAGATGCTGCACAAGCAGTAGGCCATATTCCAGTTGATGTGGGAATGATGAATATTGATTTGATGTCATTTTCTGCACACAAAATGTATGGCCCAAAGGGAATTGGTGCCCTTTATGTTCGAGGTGTAAAGCCTAGAGTAAAACCTGATGGATTATTTCATGGTGGAGGCCAGGAGAGAAACATTCGTTCAGGGACACTAAATGTGCCTGGAATTGTAGGATTTGGTAAAGCAATGGAGATTGCAGTATCTGAAATGGATTCAGAAAATAAAAAATTCAAAGAATGGACTGATTTGATGTTATCTGAATTTGAAAAGATTGGTGGAAAATTAAATGGACATTCTACAAAACGACTATCTCACAATCTCAATGTGTATTTCCCAGGAATTGAAAGTAAATCAATCATTAATTCAATATCAAAAGAGATTGCAATTTCTGCAGGGTCTGCTTGTACTACTCATGTTGTGGAACCATCACATGTACTATTGGCATTGGGATTAGATGAGGATACAACACACTATGCAATTAGAATTGGGTTAGGAAGATTCAATGAAACGAATGAAATTAAATTTACTGTGGATAAAATTTATGATGTGGTAAAATCATTAAAAAAAATTAGTGTCTGATTTACAAGTCAATTTTACCCTAAACCTTTAATATATTATTTTTATAAATCTTCATAATGGAATTAAAAGAAATAGACCTTGATAAGTTGCATGTTGGATTAAGTAGTGTTAGAATTGAAAATGTACGTGATGAACTTGATGATTTATCACATTCCATAAAGACTCATGGTCTTATCCAACCAATCATAGTTTTTAAAAAATCTGATGGACAATATGAAATTTTAGCAGGTCAACGAAGATTGCATGCATTTCAAAAATTAAATAATGAAAACCCTGAAGAAGGATTTGATAAAATCACTTGTAGTATTATGGAATCTACTGACGAATATAATGCAAAAGCGATTTACGTTTCAGAAAGTCTTACTCACCTTCCAATGACGATGACAGATATTATTGATGCATGTGATGTTCTTTTCAAAAAATATAATGACATAACAATTGTTGCAAAAATGACCGGAATTTCAAAAATATTAGTACAAAGATATGTGAAATTTGCAAGATTACCAAAATTGCTTCAAGATAATTTAGATTTAATTCATAAAAATCCTAAATCTGCAGTTAATCTTGCAGTGGAAGCTACAGATACGTTATGTTATACTCCTAATGGGGACATATCCGAACAGAAAGTTTTTGATCTTGCAAAAAAATTTGGAGATAAGAAAAAACAATCACAAGAAGATTATAAAAAATTGAAACAAGCAGCTGAAGAACATCCTAAAGAATCATTGGAAAAAATTGAAGAAGAATCTGTAAAAATTATGAATCCTAAAAAATATAGTATTGTTTTAGATGCAAAAATGGCTAAATTGTTAGAGGATGCAGCAGAAAAATTTGGTAAAACCGCTGAAGAACAACTTACTGAATATTTTGAAAAACTACTTGAACAAGAAAAATAATTTATTTACAAGTTTGAAATATGAGTGATATCATAGACATTAAATTCACAGATAGAAGTAAGATCAAAACTAAACTTCGAAAATTACAATTTGATAATAAGGATACATTTGATTTGACATTAACTGCATTTCAATTGTTATCTAAAATTAAAGAAAGTAAACTATCCATTGTTTCTTCAATTAAATCCAATAAAGCAATTGAATTGTATGACCATCAAATTTTTGCTGCAATGAAGGTAAAAAATGAATTTGGAGGCTCAGCAATTTTAGCTGATGAGGTGGGTTTAGGAAAAACTATGGAGGCCGGAATAATCTTAAAGGAATTTTTAATTTCAGGGCTTGCAAAGAGTGTCTTAATTCTTGTTCCACCATCTCTTGTATATCAATGGCAAGATGAATTACAAACAAAATTTAATCTGAGTTTTGCCCAAAAAGATGATTCAGATTTTATAGATCCTGCCAGTCATGAATTATTGATATTTTCACACAGCTCAGCTACATCTCCTAGAAAAAGTAAATTTTTAAAAAAACGTAATTGGGATATGGTAATTGTTGATGAAGCTCACAGTATGAAAAATTCATCCACATTAAAACATCAATTACTAAAAGAATTATCCAGAAAATTTACTCTGTTTCTTTCTGCCACCCCCATCCAAAATAATCTTTCTGAATTATACAATCTTGTAGAATTATTAAAACCTGGAACATTTGGAACTCTTTCAGAATTTAAAACTCGATATGCAGATGATCCTCAAATGCGTAGAATTAATCCATTTTTTAAAGAAGAGTTACAAAAAAAATTATCTAAAATAATTATTAGAACAACTCGACAACAAGTAAAAAAATACATTAAATTTACTGATAGAATTGCATTTACAAAAATTCTAAAACCTACTGATGATGAACGAGATTTGTATGATAAAATTACAAACAAAGTTCACAAATACTATGATTCAGGATATGATATTCTATATCTAATGGTGATTCAACGATTGATATCAAGTAGTACAGAATCTACCAAACAAGCTTTATTCAAAATGAAAAAATCAGGATTGTTTTCAAATGATGATTATGATGAATTAATGGAAATTGCAAATAGAATTAAACTAGATACAAAAACCAGTGACCTTGTAGATGTAATCAAAGATGATAAAGACTCTAAATTTTTAATTTTTACTGAATTTCATGTGACTCAAGATTATCTTGCAAAAGTTTTGAATGAAAATGGGTTTTCTGTGACTTTGTTTAATGGAAAAATGAATTTAATAGAACGTTTAGCATCTGTTGAACAATTTAGAAATGAGACTCAAATTATGATCTCTACTAGTGCTGGTGGTGAAGGACAGAATTTCCAATTTTGTCATAATGTTGTAAATTATGATCTTCCATGGAATCCTATGAAAGTAGAACAAAGAGTAGGGCGAGTTCACAGAATTGGTCAGAAAAATGATGTTAACATATACAATTATGCATATGAGAACACAATTGATGCTTATATTTTGCAGTTATTGTATACAAAAATTAAATTATTTACAATGACTATAGGACATTTGGATTTATTGTTTGAAGATGTAACTGATGAAAAGACAGGAGTTCATTTTTTTAAAGAATACATTTCAGCAAAAAATGAACAGGAATTAAAAAATAATTTTTCAACAGTAGGTGAAAATTTGAAAACTAGAAAAAAAGATCTTACAAATGCTGTAGAAGAATTCAATCAAGAAGTTTTTGAAAACTTTTCATTATCCCCTACAGGAGAAACCAATGTCTCAAATTGAAAAGCAAGTGAATTCATTAGTTTTAGGATATTTTTCTAAAATTGATTCCAACATTATTGAAAAAAATGGATTATTTGATATTACTATTCCTGAAAAATATTTTAAAATTTTTCAAACAAATAAATTAAAAATTGTATTTGATTCAAAATTATCCAAACCCAATGACTATGAATTAGTATCTCCTGGAAGTAACATTCTTTTTAAAATTTTAAATGAATGTCTTGATTTTGGACCTGTCATAACTGCTAAATTAAATCCAAATAAAAAAAATTCAAGAAAAATTCGATTTTATTTTTATAGTATTTTTGAATCAATAATTTCTCAAACAGAATTAATTCATGTGGATATTGATATGAATAACAAAAAAATTATAACTATTAACAATTCTGATATTGATTTTAATGAAACTTCTTTTGATTCACAGATTCAAGAGGGTGTAATTGATGACTGTTATGTAGAATCTATTACCCACATAGAGCAAAATTTAATGAAGACTAAAATCAATGATTTTAAAAGTCAAATTTTTAATATGAAACAAGAAGAATTAGAAAATATTAATTCCGAATATAAAAAACGAAATAAAGAGATTCAAGAAAAATATGTTATTTTAAGAAGCAAAGGTGAATCTGGAAAAAATCTTGAAAAAATTATTGATGAAACTGAAATTATAAAAAATGAAGAAGAAAATATTCGAAAAAATATCGATAACAAATATGCTATTGTTATTGACTTTGCATTAGTTTCAAGTTTAATTTTAACCTAAAGCTCTTATATCCTAACTTATTATTTTCATTACATGGTGAAAAATTCTAATAAATTCAAAGAATTTGTGTATATTGAACTTAACAAATTGTATGTTGGATTAAGTAATGTTAGGATTGAAAATGCTAATGATGTTGAAGAATTAGATAATCTTGCAGAACATATTGGACAACATGGATTACTAGAACCAATCGTTGTTTTTGCAGTAAATGATATTGATGAATTACACAGCTTGTATGAAACTAGAAAAAAATACACAGATCAGTATGAAATTTTAGCAGGTCAACGAAGATGGAACGCATTTCAAAAATTAGACGAGAAATTTCCTGGTGATGGATGGGACAAAATACCTTGTCATTTGAGAGAGCCTCCAGAAGATGATGCTGATGCCAAAGCAATATCTTTGGGAGAGGGATTAACTCAATTACCATACACTGTGACAGATATTATTGATGCATGTGATGTTCTTTTCAAAAAATATAATGATGCAGTAATTGTCGCAAAAAAAACAGGAATCTCAAAAGTATTGGTGAACAGATATGTCAAATTTGCAAGATTACCAAAATTACTTCAAGATAATTTGGGTTCGATTACAAAAAACCCTAAATCTGCAGTTAATCTTGCAGTAGAAGCTTCAGATGCTTTGGCATGGTCACCTGATAGTGAAATTTCAGAAGAAAAAGTATATGCTCTTGCAAAAAAATTAGGAGATAAGAAAAAACAATCACAAGAAGATTATAAAAAATTGAAACAAGCAGCTGAAGAACATCCTAAAGAATCATTGGAAAAAATTGAAGAAGAATCTGTAAAAATTATGAATCCTAAAAAATATAGTATTGTTTTAGATGCAAAAACTTCCAATAAATTAGATAGTGTTGCTGAAAGAAATGGAAATGAACCTGAAGACGAAGCTGTTGAATTAATTGAATATGGCTTAGAACGTCAAGAAGCTCCTTCTGCTGATTAATATCAAAAATGGTCGAAAAACTTTTAGATGATTTGGATACTTATTCAGATCTTTTACTAAGTGTTGGAACCCATGACCCAAAAAGACCTTTTACCCCAATTGAAGTATCTGATCTTTTATTGAGATTAAAAAATGAAACCGGTAATTCATGGAAAGAAATATCCAAAAGAGTTGGGTTAGGTAAGAAACTCAAAAATTCAACCATGAAAAAAGATATTGACGACACTCAAGTAAGACTGTTTGAAAAACTTCAAAATTTATCTAGAAAAAATGTGTACATGATTGGTTGGGGTCGTTCAAAGGATGGTAAAGTTTCAATGACTTCTGCATGTGACATTGCAAAATTAAATGATAAAGACGAACAGGATGTTATTCTCAATACTATGATTGAATATCAAGATACTGAAAAAAACCTTGTTAAAGGTGATATAAAAAATATTTTAGATAGAAAGATAAAATCACCTGAAACATCTATTTCAGAAATAATTGAACATGTTAGAGATATTAAACCTATTATGAAAATGATATGGAAAATAGGAATTACTCCTGAAGATGATTTTCTTTTAAAATTTAATAATATAATATCTCAGAAAAAACTTTCTTCTTCAGAATTACTAAATAAATTAATTGAAAGAAAATTCCAAAAAAATAAAATAAAATCGATAGTTTTATCAAAAAATAATTTAATTTGGATTACATTGGATGAAAAACCATTCACAGAATTAGAAAAGGAATGGAAATTAAAAAAAATCCCTGTAACAAGTTTTTTTAATCAAATCTTAATGGAGGGGATTGAACATGAGTAACTTAGATGATCTTGCATATGTACAATGTGATCAACTAAGTGCACAATCATTGAACGGCCATCCCAGATGGCAGCCAATAGTAATGGGGCATTCTATTGTATGTGATGGATATGTTTCAGGTAAAACTACTGCTGTTTTTACTCATTTTCATGAAGATCATGCTTGGAATTTTAATAGTGCATTAAGAAGATGTCATAATGTTTTACTAACCGAACCTACATACGATGCGATAAAAGCATTAAAAAATTTTGCAGAGAGACCGACAATAATTGAAAAATTACCATACAATAGACCATTTCCTACTGATAAGCATGAAACCATAGAATTGATCAAAGCAAATCATGTGTCAGGTTCATGTCAGGTTTTGGTCACAATGGATGACACAGGTGATAGAATTCTGTATTCAGGAGATTTTTCATTTCCAGAAATATCTGTTCCAGAAGCAGATATTTTGGTTGTAGATGGAACTCATGGAACCCCATTATATAATTTTGACACAGACAAACCTTCTGTTTTAAGACGAATTTTTACTGAAGTGAGTCAACAAATCGAAAAAAACAGACCTGTAGAAATTCTTGCAAACAGAGGAACAATGCAAGATATTATGGCACAATTAGAACAAACAGTTGACGGCGATTTTATTCCAGATGACATACCATTTTTTGCAGATCAATCTGATGTGGACCTAACAAATGCAATAAAATACACTTATGATGATACAGAATTTAGAAATATTGAAGTTTCAACAAATAGTAAATTTAATGAATTATACAATGTTGACAAAAAACCATTTGTAAAATTTTCACGACCTGGAATGGGTTCAATGCAGCATGATAGAGCTCAAGTAATTCAAGCCGACGTGAATCAATGGTTTAAGAAAAATGGTCCATTTTGGACAGATAAAAATGGAAAAATTTACGCTTGTTTAGCGGCTCATTCAGATTATGACAATGTTTTAAAATATGTCGAACGGGTAAAACCAAAAAAAGTAATTGTAGATGGTACTAGGGTGAATCTTGAAACTGCACAATCTCTTTCAAATACGATTAACAAAAAATTGAAAATAAGATCTTATGTGGATACTTGTATAAAATGACAAAACAAAAAACATTAGAAAATTTTTTAAAAAGTGTAATTAAAGATAGCGTAAAAATTTTAAATGAAATAAATTCAAAAGAACAATTGAAATTATTACAAGAATTACAATATGAATTTAAACAGGATTATTTTAATAAAACAACAACTGTTAAGAAAAATGATTTTGGGGAGTTTTTTTCAAGAAAAGGATTAATTCAATCCTTAGAAAAAATTAATGATTTTGATGATGTTGTTGATATGATCTCGGGTTATTCCAACTCAAAAGCATATTTAGCAAGAGGAATAGATGCAAAAAACTTAATTCATTTATTTATTGAAAATTACATTATTTACGCTAATGATTTTAAATTTATTGAATCAAAATTTAACGATATTTTCAAAAGTTTTCTAAAATTTTTAGATTCAGAAATTCTAAAAGTTCGTTATTTTACACCTATATTCAGATTATCATTTCCTTCAAAATATCGTCAGAAAGAACTAGGTGAAATAAGACTTACAAAAATTAATGAAGAACAATTTAAAATCATTAAAGAAAGTCTAGTTGGCAAAGGCACTACCCCCGGATTTCTTCACAAATTAGGATATGTGTTGGAAACAACTATTGGGTTTGAAAACAATCCTGAAAAAGAGGATAAAAAAGCAGATGTAAAATTTAAAAAATTTCTAAATACGGTTCATTTGTTTGATGGAGGGGACGTAAAAATTGGTGCACTCTACAAAAATTTTACTCCTTGGATGACTAATTCTTCAAAAATTTTAAATTTAAATGAAATACAATTAGGCCCAAAAAATTTTAAATTAAATTTAAATTCATACAAAAAATTAAAAACATTTTACAATGAATTTTGTAAATCAAATTTAGAAAATAAAGATTGGTCATTTATTCAAGTGGCAATTGATAGGTTCTCTTCAAGTATTTTCAGAAATAATGATGTTGATAAAATTGTTGATCTTAATGTGGCGTTAGAATGTTTGTTTAGTTCTGCTGGTGAGACATCATTAAAAATTTCAAATCGTTCTGCAATGATGGTTGGCTTTGATGAAAATGATCGAGAATCATGCTGGAATTTTATCAAAGATACATACAAACTACGAAATGCCATTTTACATGGACGAAAAGGAACAGATTTTGATATTACAAATGATATTTTGGAATTAGAAAAAATTATTCGAGTGTCTATAAGAAAATTCCTAAATATTTCTAAAAATATTTCTAAAAAGGAATTAAAATTGAAGGGGAAAATAGAGAAAGATGATACTATTAGGGATTATATTTTGAAGGAATTGGATTTGGGATTAATTAACAGAACTAGATTAGATGCTTTTTCAATTCAATCTAGTGGCCCGTTTGATTAAATCAATCATTAAATTCATTTGAATGTTCTTTGACAAATTCTTTAGCATTTCCTTTTTCCTTTATTTGAGAAATTATTTCTGATGCCCATACTTTTGAAATTCTACGACCTTTTTCATATTCCCATCTACGTAGGAATCTTGCAGCATCAAGATCTTTTGAAAATATTACAATGAATTTGTATTGCCGTCCTGTTCTATCATAAAATCGATTAAATTCAAATTTGCTTTTCTTAACTGGCCAATCTTCTAAAACAGAATTCAATTCTTGATTTTTTTTAGCAGATGCGCTGACTGGTTTATTATAATCATCTTTTGTGGCAAAAAACTCTCTTCTTAATTCAAGATTATCATTAAATATTTTTGCCATTTTTTTTGCTAGTTCTATTACTTCTTTTGTTTTTGATTCTTCTTGATCCCAACAATAATAATCTGTAGCATACATTGCAATCTCTACGGCTAGAATTGGATCTGAAATCAATTTATTTTCATTAACTAACTCCTTCAATTTTTTTGGAACTCGGATAAGATTTCTAAAATCATTTTGTATTTCAGATACATTTCGATTAATTGCCTCACATAGTTTTTTCAATGAACCGATTTCAACATATGCATCTATCATATCTTCCATTAAATCTGATTTGTGTTTTGAAATATTCCTTTTTTTATATTTTTTTATTAATGATTCACATTCCTCAAAAATTTCACTCTTTTTATTTTTTGAAACGTTATCATTTTTTTCTTTTGCTTTTTTAATAATCTTTTCGCTACGTTCCATCTGTTCTTTTAATTTATTTTTAAAATAGTCTGAATTTTTTTTATGGTTCTGTCTACAATTTGGACATAATTGATCTTCTCTCATTTTTGCGGATGGGTGTTTAGTTGTATAATCACATATTTTACATCTCAATTATTTTCTTCTCCTATGTAATTGACGGTCATCATTTTTAAAATTTAATTTTTTATAAATTATATTTTCCATGCTGATTTACTGAAGTAACATTAGAGTGCCATTTCTTATGATATCCGTCTTTTATGGTGTGAATTGGAACTAGGGCTTTAGCGTTAGTGTTATCAATCACATACTTGATTTGCTCACCATCACCGTGCCCAGAAACGTGAATTTGATGCCAATCTTGGTCTCTTTTAATCACTCCAAAATGAACAAACCAATTTTTTACTTGATCTTCTTTGATTTCCATTTCTGTGTTAAATGGTTCTGTCAATGAACGGATGTAAGTTGCGCCTTCTGCAGGTTTTACATCAATCAAATCTTGCAATCTAAAGTCTGAGCAATAAAAGATGTATTGTTTTTGATTTTTTGCAATGTCTCTATAATCTACAGCGTTTGGATAATCTAAGAATTCTCTTTGCCATGTTCCGTAATCTGCTAATAGTTGCCTTTCTGTAAATACATCAAGGTCCTTATCAATTAGTCCCCAAGAACCCCTTTGAATGTATATTTTTATATTCTTATCAGTTGGTCCAGGATATTTTCCTTTCAAGTTTGCAGATTCATTAAATAATTTCAAAAGATATGCTTGTTTCATATCAATTACTAAATCACGATTAGTATTTTTTGCTGCAATGTAAAATGATAACAATCTATCTAAATCTCGAATTGGATATCCACATATTGCTAAACCTTTAGTATCATTTACAATGTCTGCAATTTTCCCCTCAACATCGTACTCTGTAATTGATGGTGGTGCATCGACTCTAGTTCCTTCACATAACAACACATCTAAATCAGATTCTGCACATCTTTGTACAAATTTTTCAGTATCGTCTTTTCGTCTACCATGAAATCTTAAATCTGCAGTATTGCCAATGGAACCATCTGCAGTATGTAAAATAAATGCATGAACACCTGGAATTGAGTGGTCTACAGGTAATGGTTCAACATCAATTGAATCAATAGAGAATTTTTTTCCAGATTCAAACGTTTCAATTCGTCTAGGAACTGCAACTTTATCTCCTGTTGCTCTACTGATTAGACCTTTGTTGTTTTCATAAATTTGAAATCTTTGTTTTGCAGTATGATATTGATCAGAACCCGTCTCATCAAAGTTTTGCATAATTAATTTAGATTCTTCTGAACAGTAAATTGGAATATCTTCTCTGAGGTATGGAATGTATGCACAATGGTCTACATGTGCATGGGTAAGTAAAACGGCATCAATTTCAGTATCCTCTGTTCCATCAAAATCCATATGTTTTGCATAATCACGCCTGTAAAGGCCTTTAATTTTGGGCAAAATTCCCAACTCAAAGAGATCATTGAGACTGTTTGATGTTCTAGGCCCTAGAAATTGTGAGAAAAATTGTCCTTCTTGAGAAAAAGACATTCCAAAGTCCATGAAAACTTTGGTATCTTTTGATTCTACTAGGAACTTGTTTCCTCCAATATCATTTACTCCTCCATGAAATGTAATGTTAGTCAATGTGATTTTTTGTTTTTAATGACATTTAAAATGTAGCCTGATTATTCATTTGAAATCATTTTATGAGTTTAAAATTTAAGAAAAATCTAAAACTATTTTTTTTAATAATGTTCCACAATTCTGACATTTTGGATTTTTTTTAGGATTATTGTGATGACATAAATTTTTACATCCTGGACAATACCAATTTTTTATGTTCCATGAATAATTTAATTTGAATGTTGTGCGTCCTTCTTTCTCTGCTGCCCTAATTATCCCCCAATCCTCTGTTAGTAAACTAGCTGGTCTCGATAACAGAGATTGAGTAACATGTACTTGTAATAAAATATAATCTACGTATGAAAGATTTTCACCATACACATCATGATATTTTTCTGATTGATACATTGTTTTTGCTTGAATAATTTCCTTATTTTCATAATCTATGTTGATTTTTTCAATGACTCTTACTTCTGATAATTTTTTTATTATGTTTTCATCAGTGTATGTTTTTCTATATTCTTTTTGCTCCATATTTTTAAATTCCTCATTTACCCTATCTAATAAAATTAATTTTGAATTAGCATTCACCGTTTCTTTGAGATTTTTAACAATCTCACCTCCTTCTAATATATGGTGAATGATCATTGAATCTAATAAAATATCATCATTTTGTTTAACTATTGTTTTGTTTAATTTTAACTTGGTCATTTCAATTATTTTTTATTCTTTCTATTTTAAACTCTAGTTTCTCTAATTCTTTTTGCCATACTTCTGCCATTGCATAATTATATTCAATTGTCGATTGCTCTTTATTACTGCGTTTTTCTCTAGGTTTTTCTTCCAAACATCTTGCAAAGTATCTGTGTCCTATAACTTTTTTTTCAGCCTTGTTAATTTGAGGAATATAAAATTGAAGTTTTATCCATTTTATTATATTCATTTATTTTCCTCCATTTTTTTTATTGTATTATCTACAATCAAATCAAAATCGGATTCAGATGCCTGCACTAGTATTTTTTTTACCAATGGATCAATCACATTTTCATAAATTTGTGATCGTATTTTTGATAATGCACCATATTCTGTACTAATATCAATTCCAGTATATGCAATAAATCCAAGTACAATAACAATTAGAAAAATAATTTTAATCAAAATCAATTTCCCTCATTAAATTTCCGAGTAATATTTTTTGGACTATCTAAAATATCCCATACTTTTTTCATTACTAATAAAATAATTCCTGATACAAAAAATAAGATTGAATGAAATAACATTCCATCAATGAAAAAATACACAATTCCAAAACTAAATGAACTAATTGCTACAAATGAGCAAATTTTGTGATATGTACTCAATTTACAACTCCGCGTATTTTTTTAATTCCTTTGATTCCTAATTTAAGAAAATTATCATCAATGCCAAACTTTTCAAAAACCCTTCTCAAAAAGTAACTTCGTACAAATGAAACTGATGCATAAACAAATGTGATTGCCAAGTTTGCAGTTAGTGGGTCTTGTTCAAACCATCCCATAGATAATGGCAAAACAACAATTCCCAATCCATATCCAATCGGGTATCCTCCAAACGAATTGACAAATGCCTCACTCAAACTCTTTTTGTGAGAGTCTTTTGAAATTGATTTAATCATTTTTCTTCCCAAATTGGTCATTCAACTTTTTTAATATCTCCCCTTCAATACCATCGATTTCATGAGTATCATGATAGATTTGATAAGTTTCAAGATTCTCAGCAATCTCCTCATCAGAGTCTGCAGTATGTTTCCAGAAAAACAATGTAACACGATCTTGCCATTCAGGATACCATCCACGTTCTTCAAGCCAACTGTAAATCTCTCGATGTATTCCATAGATGTACATCTCTTTTACTTTCATTCCAGGATGATTTGGAATTATGCGTGTGCCTTCCGATACTAGCATTTCACCATATTCTAAATCATGATTAAATGGTGGAATATCTTTGAAAATACAAGCATCTTCACTTGTAGTAACGATACCTCCGCTCTTACCGTCAATATCATCTGCTTTTTCTAAATAATCAATTTCTGTAACTAATTCCCTTAGACCTTTCATGATTTCATCTCTACTCCATTGTTTCATTTCATATCCTCCAATACATCCTCAGAGTATGACTTTATTCCAAAATCTTCTGTGGACTCTTCTAATCCCTCATTACTTGGGTTACAAGCATCTTGAATTATTTTTGGAAGGTAGTACAATATTACCAACACAACACTGATCAGAGGATTAACAAATCCTAGTGCTATAGTAATGATCCAAAACAGAATTTTTGAAATTGTATTCATTAACCATACACCTCGTCAAGATTGAATCCTTGGTCAAAATCAAATGAATTTGTATTATCTGAATCTACTTCATCATCTTCACGATTACCCCATTGATGATTACAATCATTACATTCCCATTTTGGATCATGGTCTGTAACACAACATCCTCCAAGAGTAATCTCTTTTCTCTCAAGTGCTTCTTCCATTGATTCCATATTTGCAGGATGTCCCCAAAAGATTTCAGCAATCCAAGATTTACCACATTTAGGACACTTCAATTTCCAATACCCCAATATTCATGCAAATAGTTACCATTCCATGAAAAATAGTCACATAGACTGCTACAAAATCTACAAACTTGTTCTTCCCAAGATTGAAATCTACTGGTATTCTTGTGACTAATTTGACAGATTTTACATCTCAATTTTTCTTCCCCCAAATCTTATCTAAATTTTCTTGGTTTTTTCTCTCTCTATCTTCAGATTCCGTGTTTGATTTTTTAACATCTGATGATAATTCACTTGTCATTTTATCCATAGAATCCCCAAAGTCCTGGATTGCTTTGTTGAATGTAATAATTCCTTGATTGATATTTTTCATATTAATTATTTTGAGAATATTTTTTAATGTCATTTCCTTAACCTCTTTAATTCATCACGACCTTCAGCACACCTTTCTTCTAAAACTCTGACCATAGTTTGATAGTATTGCAGTTGAATTTCTGCACGTCTCAAATCTTCTGCTTGATATGTTTTTGCAAGAAACTTTGGAAGTATTCTTGTTAATTTCAATTTTCATTCTCCAAAATACTTTTCAATTTTTTTTCTAACCCTCGAAATTCATCTAAAATCTCTTTGATGTTTTCAAAAGATAAGAGAATGTAATTATCATGATTACTTTTGTCTCTAACTATTAATCCAAAACTAGCCTCACCATCTCCCAAATCCATAACTTTCAATCTTCTTTCTCCTGTTGTTTTTCTAGTTTCTCTTTGAGATTTGCAAATGACATTGCAATACTCTCATCATATGAGAAATTCTTTTGTCTAAATAAAATAGTCAAGAGTTATCTCCATAGTACATTGGTTCATCATGATCATCAAATTCTCTGATGATTCTGGGGTACATTGATGGTGACATTTTAAATCCCCCTCAACATTGTTGGGTGAAATGCTGCAACTCCTACAAATGAGCATGCCTTGAGTAACATTCTATCAAATGTCACCAAGATGAAATCTTTTGCTTGACATAAACTGAGAATTTTATTATCTCCGTTGTGACAAACTTGAAATTGGT
>Ga0233427_10001893_pt1 | contig 21073 bp, 25 predicted proteins | sample SI_118_April2016_5_FD_179885 | JGI IMG/M metagenome (GOLD analysis project Ga0233427, IMG submission 179885) | Seawater microbial communities from Saanich Inlet, British Columbia, Canada - SI_118_April2016_100_MG | ecosystem: Environmental > Aquatic > Marine > Inlet | place: Canada: British...
TCTTCCAGCTAACACCGCGAGATGTCTCTGACTTCAATAAAGTCCATAGAACTGCATCTATGTTAAAAAACCAAGGTCAAAAAGAATAACTTTTTGCTAAAGAATTTTTTGTTATTTTTTGCTCAGATATGGATATTTTATTAAAAACAAGTTGATCATACTCGGTTTAAATATGCCAGGGAAGATTACTTTACGTGATAGTAATCAGAGAGGAAAAAAGGTAGATCGTATGTCAACGTTAAATCGCGATACTAATTGTCCAAGATGTGGAAAAAACTCCATGTTATCTGATGACGTCACAGGAGAGCAATTTTGTTCAAAATGTGGATTTGTTATTTCTGAAAAATCAGAAGAATCAGGTCCAGAATGGAGATCATTTCAAAAAGATAGTGGTTCAAATCCGGCAAGAGCAGGTGCACCATCATCACTTACAATTCACGACATGGGATTATCGACAGTAATTAATCCATTAAACAAAGATGCATCAGGAAAACCACTTTCAACATCAATGAAAAGTACTATTGAGAGACTTAGAACTTGGGACAGTAGAAGTCAAGCTCATGAACCAGTGGATAGGAATTTGAGACAAGCACTCGGTGAATTAAATAAATTAAAAGACAAAGTTTCAGTTTCTGCAAACGTTTTAGAAAAAGCAGCATACATTTACAGAAAATCATTAGAAAAAAAATTAGTTAGAGGACGTTCTATTTCTGCAATGATTGCAGCATCACTTTATGCTGCATGTAGAGATACAGAAACACCTAGAACTCTAAAAGATATTGCAGATGCTGCCAATGTTAAACGAAAAGATATTGCAAGATGTTACAGATTGTTACATCATGAATTAGAATTAAAAATGCCTGTTGTTGATTCAGTACAGTGTATTGCAAGAATTTCAAGTAAATTAAAAATTACAGAAAAAACCAAACGATATGCAATTAAAGTTCTCAAAGAAGCACAGGAACGAAAAGAATCAGCTGGAAAAGACCCTATGGGACTTGCAGCATCAGCACTATACCTATCCTGTGTAAAAAATGGTGTTTCAGTAACTCAAAGAGATATTGCAGAAGCTGCTGGAGTTACAGAAGTAACTATAAGAAATAGATACAAGGGCCTAAAAGCAGAACATATTTCTGAAGACTAGTAGATTTTTAATAAATTTCTAAATAATAAGATCAAATTAGATTCAAAATAGTAAGATAGAAATTTCAATTATGAAAAATGATCTAATTTAAAATTAAAAAGAAGAAAATATTGTTTGAGATTTATGCTAGTGCTCTATCAATCATACTTTTGTATGATTCTTTAGAGGCAGCGCCTACTTGTTGGCTAACAATTTCACCTTTGTTAAGGAGAATTAAAGTTGGAATACTAAAGACGTTGTATTTAGATGCCAGTTCATTTGCTTCATCAACATTTACTTTGACAAATTTTACTTTACCATCATAATCAGTTGCTAATTCTTCAACTACTGGACTTACCATTCGACATGGACCACACCATTCAGCCCAAAAGTCCACAAATACTGGAACATCAGAGTTTATCACATCTACTTCCCAAGTCTTTGCATCAGAAATTTCAGTTATTCCCATTGTGATGTTATTCAATTAAACACACCTAAAAATGTTAACCAGAATTAACACCATATTTTTTGTTGTATGAAAATTTCTGATATATATTTAAATGACGTTTTGATAAATTTCAAACATGAGTTCAGAGCTTCGAATAAAAAAATTAAGAGGTTCTGGAGGCTATGTAATGGCCAGAGTGTCTGATGAACAACAGACAAAAGGAAATTTAGGCGGTCCTGATCTATTTTTAGCACCAATTGGACGCCTAAGTGCCGAATTTATCACTAAACATTTTTGCAATACTTGTGAAAAAGAATTTGAAGGTTCTCCAAAAATAGAATTTGAGAATCCAAATGAAGAAGTTGCAGAGAATCTAATACTTGCAGAAAAAGGACAATACATTTGTAATTCATGTAATTCTTCAATTGCAGAATATAGAGAATTCAAAAAACAAGATGAAGCAGGAGATGTTGGAAGTGCAAAACCAATTGAACAAATTTCCACACCGCAGGTTGAAAATACTCCGCAAGTTGAAAGTGTATCACAAGTAGCAAATACACCGCAAGTGGATACTGCACCACAAGAATCTGTAACAACTGCAAGTCCTGCTACTTCAGTTACTGCAATTGAAGGAAGAGCAGTATATGATGAAAATGCAAATAAAATCGGTATTGCAAAACAGGTAGGAATTGATTCGACACAATCAATGGTTTTAGTTATTACTCAAAATGATGGTTCTGAGGGAAGTATTCCTTGGAAAAGTATCAAAAAGGTTGGAGAAGTAATATTACTTGGAAATCCTGAAGAGGCAGCCCAACCAGGAAAATGTTCTTGTGGTTTTCTAAATAAGGATGGTGCAAAATTCTGTGAAGAGTGTGGAACACCAGTTCAATAGATAATAATTTTAATCAAATGGATTATAGGCAAGAAAACAATTGGCAAACAAAATAATCCCAAAAAAAATCGTCAAAGATATTCTCATAGTAGTAATAGGTGTTTTAGCAATTTGGATAGGTCTTCAAGTAGTATTTGGTACAGAAAATCCGTTTTACGTAGTTGCAAGTGGAAGTATGATTCCAGTTTTAGAAGTATATGATGTCCTAATAGTTCAAGGCCATGATCCTTTCGAAGAAGTTGAAATTGGCGACATTATTGTATTTAATCGACCTTCAGATCATAATAGAGTAATTGTTCATAGAGTTGTCTCAATAATTGATGAGAATCCCAAAACAATTAGAACACAAGGTGATGCAAATCCTGCATCAATTCCTGGAACAGACTTTCCAATTTCAGAAGAAGAGTATATTGGTAAAGTAGTATACACTCTTCCACAAGTAGGATATATCACACAATTACTAAAACCACCTACAAATTACATCATAATTGCAATTGTAATTGGTGTTATGATAATAAAACAAATGATGGGTAAAAAGAAAAATGAAAAAATTACTGATTTGAATTTTCAAGATTCACCCGATTCAGAAAATACAGACATCAAAGAAGAGTTGTCAGATATTAATGAAATTGAAAAAGATTCAGAATATGTAAAATCAGATACATTTGATGTTTCATCAAATGAAGAACCAGTTAGTGATGAATCAGTTGATACAAAAACTGATGATTCAAAAAAAGAAGAATAATTTCGATAATTCAGGCAAACAGGTTCACATATTGCCAAAAAACAATAGATCGTCCTGTTTGCTTGGTAAGATAGTATAGTCTAATTTACTAAAAAATGATCCTAAGAAATCATAAGTTTGAAGAGTAGAATCATTTAAAAATTAATGAAGATTGTATAATAAAATTTCAGTGTGAGTTATCTATAATACAGAATCTTTAGTTTTGAATACTCGCTTAAAGTAATCAGATAGTTCTTTTGGTTCTTCAATATCGTTTGTGATTCCAGCAAGATGCTTTGCCAAGTTCTTTTTGTAACCAACTTGCATTTGTCGTTGGATTTGGATTCTTTGAGCTTGTGGGGAACCAGCACCATGCATAGATTCTGTTAGATATCCAACTGCATTTCTACCAAGAGTCATGTTTTCAATTAATCTTAAAATTCTCATTCTATTTTCTACATCAGCACCTTTTCTTCCAGCAAGATATTTTTTTAGTAGCGGTCCTGCTTCTGGATGTCTAAAGTCTTTCTCAGAAGGCAATGTAACTACTAAACCGCCAGCAATGTCTTGAGCAAGTCGAGCAATCTCATATGGTAATCGAGTTACATTATGTTTACAAACTTGTGCTAGCATATCTTCATTTAGATATACACCAGACTTCATTTTGTGTCCTTGATGAGATGATGCAATTCCTGCAGCAAATATAGTTTCATTTAGATGAGTCATCTCAATGAGTTTGTCTTTAATATGAGAAACTTTTGGAACTCCGTTGTAATCAGCAATAGTTGCAGCAGCACCAATTAACACATCACCAAGACCTGTTTTGCATACATAACTACGTCTATGATAACATGTAAAACGTTCAACAAGCATTGATGCAAATTCATATTCCCCATTCATGAAAATTTTATCCCATGGAATAAACACTCTATCTAAAATCATCAAGGCTTCTTGACCACCATACTTGGCATTACCGTCATCAATATCACCTTCCTCCATACTTCTTGTGTCACAAGATTGTCTACCGTAAATGTAAGTAATGCCCTTTACATCTGCTGGAACAGCACCAACTATTGCCCAATCTTTGTCAGTTTCAGTTAATCTGATTGTTGGCATCAGAATTATCCAATGTGAATTAATACATCCAGTTTGATGGGCTTTAGCACCAGAAACATAGATTCCTTTTTCATCTCTATCAACTACTCGTGTAAACAAATCTGGATCATCTTGTTCTGCTGGCCCTTTGCTTCTATCACCTTTAGGATCAGTCATAGCACCGCCAATAACAAAATTATTTTTTTGAACCATTTTTACAAATTCTAAAAATCTTTTATGGTAATCTGTTCCATGTTTTTCATCGATTTCAAATGTAGTAGAATGTAAAGAATTCATGGCATCCATTCCAACACATCTTTGGAAACACGTTCCAGTGTTTTGTCCTAATGTTCTTTGCATTTTATTTTGTAAAACTAAATCTTCTGCACTTTCTGCAATGTGTAAAAATCTGTTAACCTTTAATCCAGAAAGTGATGAATCAGCTGTAGCCAATGCTTCTTCACGAACAGCAAGATCATAAGTTTCTGCAACTGCATTAATTGATGGTCTAATCATTGGATGATCGACTGGTTCTTTAACTAATTCTCCAAAAAGGTAAATTTTTAGATCTCTACCTCTAAGACTTTCAATATAATCCTCACCAGTTCTAATTGTCTTTAAGACATTAGCCATGTAACAATAATGGTTTTGATGTTGTATAAATATTCTAAATTGATAGTAGTGAAAATTTAGGAATAAAATTCGATTAGAGGCCTATTCTGACATCTAAAATACGACAACCTTTGCCTTTTTCCATTACCAGAACGGGATTCATATCTAATTCTTTGATTTCATCAAAGTCTGATACTAGTTGTGATAATCTTTGAATGCATTCAGATAATTTTGTAATATCTGATGGTTTTTCTCCTCTTACTCCTTGAAGTAATTTTTGAGTTTTAATTGATGCAATCATGTCATCAGCTTCTTGGACAGTTACTGGTGCTAGCTTGAATGTTACATCTTTTAGAACTTCGACATAGATTCCACCCATTCCAAGCATGATAACGGGGCCAAATCCAGGTTCTTGTTTTGATCCGATGATTAGTTCTTTACCACCTTTTACCATTTCTACAATCAAAACTCCTTTGATCTCAGCTTTCTTATCGTATTTTTTTGCATTTTGGATAATTGTTTTAAATGCAGATTTAATTTCTGCGTCATTTGTCAAATTTACTTTAACACCGCCTGCATCTGATTTGTGAATAATTTGAGGAGATGCAATCTTCATTACAACAGGATATCCAATTTTCTTTGCAATTTTGATTGCTTCTTTTTCATTTGTAGCTAATGCACTAGAAGGTAATGGTAAACCATATGCTTTGAGAACTTCTTGTCCTTCTTCTTCTAACAGATTTGGTCTTTTTTCTTTTTTGACTTTATCAAAGATTTTTTTTGCCTTGGCTTTGTTTACTTTGAATTTTGTAATTTTCCCTGGTGGAGATTTTGTCCAATTAGAAAATCTAATCATAGCAGCAAGTGTTCTGATTGCACCTTCAGCATAAGTATAGTAAGGAACATTTCCTTTAGCTAAAATTTCTCTGTTTGTAATTCCCTCATCTAATCCCATGAGACTTGCAAGCATTGTCTTTTTGTATTTCTTGGACATTGAAACTATAACTTCAGCTAGTTTATCATAATCTAAAGTACCAGAAGGAGTACACATTGAAATTACAGAACCAACTTTTGGATGTTTGAGTACACGGTCCAAAACATTTTCAAATCTATTAAAATCAGCATCACCCACAATATCAACAGGATTTCTAGAACTTCCCCAAGGTGGAATCACCTCATCGATTTTTTTTCTAACACTAGTAATATCTGCCATTTTAATTTTCATCTTGGAACATGCGTCAGTTGAGATAATTGCAGGACCACCAGCATTTGAAACAATTACAAGATCACCACCTGTTGGTAATGGTTGTTTTGAAAAGGCAGTTGCATAATCAAAGAGTTCCTCCATTGTATCAACTCTGATTGCACCTGATTGTTTTAGTAAAGCATCATAGATTTCATCTGAGCCCATCAATGCTCCAGTATGAGACATTGCAGCTTTTGCACCTTCAGGACTACGTCCGGATTTTAGAACAAGTACTGGTTTTTTGAGTTTCTTTGTAATATTTTTACAAACTTTAAGGAATTCCTGGCCATTGCCCATATCTTCAAGATACATTACAATAACTTCTGTTTGTTTATGATTTGCAAGAATTTTTAGAATGTCAACTTCACTCATCACAGCTTTATTTCCCAAACTAACAACTGCTGAGAAACCTATTCCTTGAGCACTTGCATCTTCTACTAATGCTGCACATATTGCACCACTTTGAGATACAAGAGCTATTTTTCCAGACTTTGGTGTAATTTTTAGAAAAGTAGAATTCATCATTGTCTTTGGATCAAGATTCATGACACCAAGACAGTTTGGTCCAATGATTTGGATTTTGTATTTTTTAGCAATATCTTTTATTTCTTGTTCACGCTTTGCACCTTCTTCATCAACTTCTTTGAAACCTGCTGTGATGATAATTACGCCTTTGATTTTTTTCTTACCACATTCCTCTAAAACTGATGAGACCAAAGTATTTTTAATTACAATTACTGCAAGGTCAATTGATTTTGGAACATCTAAAACAGATTTGTATGCTTTTTTGTAAAAAACTGTTTCACGTGAAGGACTAATAGGATAAACAATTCCTTTGAAACCATTCATAATATTTGAGGTAATTGTTGCTCCAACACTTCCTCTTTTGTCAGATGCACCAATCACTGCAATTGATTTTGGAGATAAAATTGGAGAATCCACCATATTACGTTGAATCTGGGATTTTGTATAATAAAGTTATTCTCAAAAGCATCTGATCTATAATTTTAGCTTCCCAGCATTTTTCCAGCTAAATTCTCTTTTCTAGGAATCCATACTATGGATAGATTAGAAAATTTTGCAATAATACTCCAAGATTCTCGTGCAAAATTTCGAAGTTGTTCATTGTTTATAGCAAATTCATGGTTTAGTTGATTTACGGTATTTTTAGAATCACTGAAAACTGTAATTTCATCTTTAGAATCAACAAACTTGTTTAATGCAGAAATTATTGCTAAATATTCAGCCTGATTATTTGTTAAATCAGGTTTTTTTTCATAAAATGACTCTCCTGTTTCTTTGACAAAATATCCATATCCACTATTTGAACCCCCAGAACCATCAACAAAAATACTAATTTTCATCTTTATACAACCTCGTCAATTTTACAATTAGATTTAGAACTATCATGTAAATTACTGTAGAAATACATTGAGATATAATTGATGCAATGTATGGATCATAATTTATTGTAAGGAAATAATATTGAAAAACCCATCTAACAATAGTATAAACAACTTCTGCAATTCCAAGAGATGTAATTAATTTTTTAAGATCATGTTTTAGTTTTACAGTATCAGTTTTACCCGATTCTAAGCGATATTTTTTTCTATTACTGAGATAAAACATTCCACTAAAAACAGAAAAATAAACTACATAATCTGCAATAGTAGTATAGGTGGTGTTCAAATAATCTGCTTGATCTGATAAAATTTGTGCAATAATTGCAGAAACAATAATTGATGCTGCAAATGCAATTAGGATATTTTTGTTTAGTTTCAGATATTCTTGTAACACAACAAATGATTATTTTGAGTTACAATTAAACTCAATCTAAAGTAATTTTTAGAAATATTATCAATCCCGCAAGCTCTGCTATTCCCACTCCCAACATATATGGGAAAATTTCATGAGAGAAAATTGCCTCCATAGAAAAGTATGCTAATGCACCAATGACATTATGTAAAAATAACATACCTGCAACTACAATCATTCCAAGTGGAAGTTGTGCTCTAGTATTTACATACATTTTTCCAAAAATAACAATTAAAATTCCAAGAATACCCATATTTGCAATAGATACAACAGATAAGACTAGAGAAGTTGATTCCATTTAGAAAAAAACTCCTCTTGAGTGTTTATTTACTTTTGGCCAGTTTTCCTTCAATTTCTTCAAATGTCTCCATATTTACTTCAAGAAATGTAGAAATAAAATACATGATTCCGTATTTTTCTCCCATTTTAGTAACTAAATTATTTTTTTCAAGTACCTTAATGTGATGTTGAATAGCCTTATAGTCCAGGCTCAATTCCTTTGCCAATTGATTAATGTTTAATGAATTCTCTTTCAATTTTGATATGATTTTTAGACGATTTAATCCTCCACGTGAACCAGTAAATACAAACCAAAGTAGTCTCTTTGCATTAGGATCACTTGTCATGAGTAATGAAAATTCTTCCTGTTTGCTACTAAAAGGTATTTGATAATGTTAAAGTAGAAAGTATAAAACTATAATCAAACAAATTTCTTTGAAATAGAAATGTCATTAAATTATGATGCTCCATTGTATAGACCACCATCAGAAGCTAGGTCATTAATTTTCCAAGTGACATTAGGTTGTTCATTTAACGAATGTTCTTTTTGTGATATGTATAGATCAAAAGAATATTCAGAAAAACCATGGGATGAAATAAAATCTGAAATTGATACTATGGCAAATTATTTACCTGAAACTAGAAGAATATTTCTTGCAGATGGCGATGCACTTAATCTTGATTCAGAATATATGATAAAAATTGTAAAGTACATTAAAGAAAAATTTGTAAATCTAGAGAGAATTTCATGTTATGCCATGCCAATGAATATTTTAAAAAAATCTCCTGAAGAACTAAAGAAAATGAATGAAGCAGGGCTTGACATGTTTTATTTAGGAATTGAAAGTGGATCAGATATAGTATTAAAAAAAGTGACAAAAGGAGCTATTGGAAAAACAATCATCAAATCAGTTAACAAAGCAAAAGCAGCAGGCTACATAATGTCATGTATGGTAATTTTAGGATTAGGTGGAAGAACATATTCTAAAGAACACATCAAAGGTACTGCCGAAGTAATTAATGCGTGCTCACCACATTATGTAGGTGCATTAACTCTATATCTTGAAAATGGAATAAAACAAGAATTTCTTGATAAATTTGAAGGTGAATTTATTAAAATTAATGATGATGAATCATTGGACGAATTGTATAGTTTGCTTGATCAAATAGATACGAAAGAAGAAGTAGTATTTCGAGCAAATCACGGTTCAAATGCATATACAATCAAGGGTACATTTCCACAAGATAAACAAGAAATGCTAGGCCAAATTGATTGGATGAAGCAACATCCAGAAATTGTACGTCCGCAAGGATTAAGAGGATTCTAAATTAGATTTTCTTGATTTAGATATACAACTTTGAAAATTTTTACTGAATAATTACCATCAAAAATTTTGTTTGTGTTTCCATTATCAGAATTTAGCACTCTAAACTTGTACTCATATTGACCATTAGAATTCACATCGGTTTGAGCAAAATGAACTGCTTGATTTTCTTTGAATATTTGAATAATTACAGGATATCCATCAACATGGTTTGCAATAGTTCCTTCAACAAATGCCCAAGGTAATGAATTATTATCAGATGTATGGAAAAATATAGTTGATTTTTCTAATCCAATTAATCCATTTAATGGAGTAATTTCTGTTTGTGGTTCATGAGTATGTCCATTAATTGCAATTTGACCAGGATGCGGATGAGCAAAAGCAGAATCAATTGAAAGTGAGAAAATCATACTAAGAACAAAAATACTTGAAAATAAAATCAACTTATTCATATTAAATTTCATTACATGGGAGTTTAAGAATTTTTCAGATTATAGATTATCAATTATTGTTTTTAGATTTTCAGGTAATTCGGGTAATTCAGTATGACTTTCATTATTTTGTATATTATCAGGCCCTATTCTTCTTACTAGTTGTGTACCAATGAGCGTATCGATATTTCTTTGAATATCTTTTTCAGATAAAAGATTCTTTAATTTTTCAAGTACAATTTCTTCATTTTCAAATTTTTTAATTGTATATTGAACAAGGATAGTTTTCTCATCATAGGTAAATTGTACCATATTTACATCAAGAATTTATGGCTAATAATCGTTGATTTGTAATAAATCGTTAAAATATGATGTAAACCAATTATCCAAATTGGCTAGTAAATTACAAATAATTTCAAATGTATTATCAATGAAAAGATATGCTACTATTGCAATAATTAGTGGATTAGGTTTAGGAATAATCTATTATTTTTTGACAATGTCAATGCTTCCCACACACATTGGTGTTGAAGGAGAACTATTTCCAAATTATATTGTTACATCAGTTGGTTTAACAATTGTAATTTCTTCTTTAGGAGGAATTAATTTTGCTATGGTGGCATTTAGAATTAAAAGAATGAAAATGATGAATTCTGTAAAATCAAATTCTACAACATTACTAGGAGGAATATTTGCAGGATTTACTCCAGGATGTCCTGCATGTACTGCACCACTAGCAATTATTTTAGGAGCAGTAGGAGGGTTATCATTATTTCCGATGCAAGGATTAGAGTTAAAATTTATTTCAGTTGGAGTTTTAATTTTATCAATTTTTTGGATTGCTAGAGGTTTACAAAGTAAAGATTGTTGTAAGATTGGATAAATAACGATATAATTTCTAGTCTTGATTTTTGTAATACAGTTGAATAACTTGATCAACTACAACATTAGTATCAGCATCTTTTTCTGCACTTACTAAAAGTAAAAAATCATCTCCTAAATAAAATGAAAATCGTTTAACTTTATCATATTCTCCCAATGTGTATTTTGTTTTACCAAGCCATTTTGACATGTCTTTGCGTGCCTTCCAATCAAGAATAGATAAATTAACTAGTTCATTTTCAGCTCTTTCTGAAAGTAAATTTTCAGTTCCTTGTCTAATACCACCAGCCACACGAGTAGCCCATTCATCATAAACAGTTGCAAATCGAATCTTAGGTTCTGCATCTAATATTTGAGAGCAAAATTTTTCATAATCCAATGATCGCTATTTTATCTTTAATTATTAGAGTATTATGATATTGAGAAATAGTTATTAGAAATTTTGAAGCATGAATGGTCATGTTGAGCTAACAATAGCATATTATTTTATTTTTTTAATAATATTTGTTAAAATTGGTTACAATACGTTTTTCTAAAATTCTCATAGTAGATGATACTGAAATATTTAGAGAAAAAACTAAAAAAATTCTAGGTGATGCAAAAATTGGTTCCAAGTATTATTTTGCAAAAGATGGAAAAGAAGCAATTTCTCAATATATTGCTCATAGACCACATGTGGTAATAATGGATATTGTTATGCCTAATCTTGATGGAGTTAAAGCATCTCAGGCAATTATAAAATTTGATCCAAATGCCAAAATTATAGTAGTTTCTACAAAAGATAATCAAGAAACAATTAATGCTGTGATAAAAAGTGGATTTGCAAAAGACTATGTGTTTAAGCCATGTGATACAAGTGCAATCATTATGGCAGTATCAAAAATATTATCAGTGAAAAAGAAAGTAGAGATCACAACCTAATCAATTAAATTACTAGATAATTTTTATTCATTAATTCCTATGGATACATTTGATGCAATTAACACAAGACGTGCAATAAAAAAATTTGATAGTACTTACAAAATGTCACCTGAACAAGTTAATTCCTTAATGGAATTAACAATTCTCTCTCCTACTAGTTATAATCAGCAAAATTGGAGATTCATTACAGTAACAGATCAATTAATCAAAGAACAGATTAGTAAAGCTGCACGCGGTCAAGCTCAACCATCTGATGGATCTCTAGTCATAATTTTGTGTGGAAACATGAATGCATGGAAAGAAGAGCCATTAAGATATTGGAAAAATTCAACTATTGAAAAACAAGAATTAGTAAAAAATTCCCTAAATAAAAAATATGCAGATAGTCCTCAAAATCAACGAGACGAGGCAATGCGTTCATGTGGATTTGCAGGTCAAACAATTATGCTTGCTGCAAGACAAATGGGTCTTGATTCTTGTCCCATGGTAGGTTTTGAATATGATGAATTAGCAAAAATAATTAATTTACCTGAAAATCATTTGATTGTTTTAATGATTGTTGTTGGTAAAGCAGCAGAGCCTGCAAATCCACGTGGAGGTCAATTATCATTAGATAAAGTAGTTTTTGAAAATAAATTTTAGATTAGTTATTTAGATCAATTCCTTTAGAGGTTTGAATTTGATTAGATAATTGATATGATTAATTATCCAAAAAAATGATTCATTCCAACTATTACAATTGCCATACCTAATGCTGCATATCCTAGATTTGCAACAGTTTGAGATTCCATCAAATTATAATAACAAATCTAGTATTTTTATTTTTTAAATTTCTCACCTAATTCGATTCAAAGATAATTTATTTTTTAATTTTCTGGCTCTAGGTTTAGTTCTCAATAAACGTCCACAACAAGGGCACCACAAACCTTCCCATTCTAGAAACATTTCACATGTAGGACATCGTTTTTGGCCTTGTTCATATCGTCCATATTCAGCACTATTGTTAGTAGCCTTGAATTTTTTACAGGATCCATTACAATGCATGATATTCTACAAATTAGATAATATAGAAATGATCTTGTAAATCTTTAATTTTTCTTTAAATCTAGCAAATAATAGTAGAATTATAGTAGAATTATGAAGGAATATCTTTTATTATTTACAGTATTTTTATTTTTAAATTTTAATTATGTAAATGCGGATGATGTTGGAATACCTGATTGGGTTTTCATTGTATATGATTTTTGGAGTAATGATATCATTTCTGATGAAGAATTTGAATTCATGTTAATATATTTAGAAGGACGTGATGTAATTACATTTACTTTACATAATGGAGAGAATCACATTCAGAATTTTTTGTTAAACTTTCCAGAAATTAAAACTCTAGAACAATTTACTTCTTGTACTGATGGATGGTATGTTACAGGATATTTTATTCCTGTAGAGAGTGATTATACTAATGAATTTATCATAATCAATATTGATGAAACACAAAGAGAATTTAGAGAAGATTTTATCATTACACTAAAGATAGAAGGTTGGGGGAAAACATTATCAGGAGATTATTTGGGGTGGTATGATAATTCGTTTCACATCAATGATGTAGCACTAGATCAAAATGGTCAATCACTTATTTCAGGTATGATAGCTGTTGATAATTCACTAATAGACAGAGGTACTCAAATAGTAATTTCTACATTACCAGAACCATGGAATGAAATAATTTTCCTTTCAGCAGATGAGGGTCCATCCATCAAAGGAAAACACATTGACATGTTTACAGGTGAAGGGAAACTAGCAGAAAATGAAACATTCCGTATTACTAGTGAAAATAACAAAGTATGCAAATAATTTATGATATTTTTTCCAAATATCCTGTTTCTTAGATATTTCTAAATGGATTATAGGAATGGGCCCACGGGGATTTGAACCCCGGATCTTCGCCGTGTAAGGGCGACGTCATAACCGACCTGGACTATGAGCCCAGAAATCTTCCTTGCTAAAATCCATTTAAACTTTGAGACAAACAAGAATCTAGAAATTTGATCAAAAATTGATGAATTCATGAATATTATTGATTTTTTTTCTAGTCCAATTGGGTTAGGTCACGTTACTCGAGATATTGCAATTGTAAATAATTTCCAAAACATTACAACGAATTTTGTTTCGGGTAGTGGAGCTGCAAAAATTCTAGAAAATTTAGACTTTAATATTCATGACAGGTACACTCCTCCATCATTTGTCATAAAAAATGGTTCATTACAAAATCCAGCAAAATGGTTATGGAATTATTATCAATATTACAAAGATTGTAAAAATATTGCAAAAGAAATTATTCAAAAAGATGAGCCAAATTTAGTTATTAGTGATGAAGATTTCGCATCAATATCAATTGCTCAAGAAAAAAATATTCCAACGGTGTTAATTACAGATGTTTTAGAAACTAGATTTACAAATGGCATAGCATCATTGATTGAAAAAAAGATGAATAAATCAATGCAAAAAATGATTGAAAAATGTGATATAGTAATAATTCCTGAAAATGGTAATAATTACGATAACATAAAATATGTTGGTCCAATAGTTAGACAAACTAACTTTTCAAGAGATGAATTACGACAAAAATTTTCATTTAAAGATAAAACAATCGTCATATCTATTGGAGGAACAAATGCAGGAGAATTCCTCATTGAAAAAGCTATAGAAGCTATTTTAAAAATCAATCAAGGTTTTGAAATAGTTTTAGTTTCAGGTCCGGCAGTTAATAAAAAATTTGAAAATGTTAGGAATTTAGGATTTGTTGATAATCTACATGAAATTATTTTTGCAGCAGATTTGATTATTTCTCTTGCAGGAAAATCAACAATTGATGAGGCCAAAGTATATGGAACACCATCTATTTTTATTCCAATAAAAGATCATTTTGAACAAGAGGACAATGCAAGAGAAGAAGGATTTGATTATGAAGATATTGAAAGATTAGATGAATTAATTTTAGAAAAAATTGAGCAGAAGAAAAATCAAATTATCTCTAATGGTTCAATTGAGGCATCAAAAATTATTAAAAATTTGATGAAAAACTAATCAAATGCTTAATAGATGGCCATTTAGATCTGAAAAAGTACTATGACTAATCTGATAGTTACCAAGTTTGGAGGAAGTGCATTAGGTGCAGATGGTGTTGCTATTCCAGAAATTATTCAAAGGATCATGGATTTAAAAAAAGATTCCAAAATAATTGCAGTTTTTTCAGCTCCATTAACCATACATAATGAGAAAAAACGTTCTTTGACTGATGTTGTTTTAGAGCAAGGAAGAAATGCAGAAAATGGAATAAAGCCATCATTAGCTATTGTAAAATCATCTTATCAAAAAATTTTAGAAATGGTAAATTCAGAAAATCAAGAAAATTGTAAAAATACCATTGATTTACATCTAAAATTGTCTCAAAATGCACTTGATGAGGCATATGAGAGTAAAGAATTTGCAAATGAGGTACGCTCAAGAGCATTAGCATTTTCAGGAGAAATATTGATTTCTCATGTAATGAACTACATTCTACGAAGTAGTGATATCAAAACTGATGCTGTAGAATTTGATGATTGGCCAATAATTACAGATAACAACATAGAATCAACAAATTTTCTTTCATCAGAATCAAGGGGAAAAATGCAGAAAATTGCAGAACTTGTAGAGGAAAATGAAGTGGTGACTATTGGAGGATTTATTGGAAAAACCGTAGACAATATTACAACTACATTTGAGCGCGGAGGTTCTGATAGAACAGCAGCTGATCTTGGAATATTGTTTCATAAAAAATATGAAACAAGTATAGATTTTGAGAAAGATAGTGCCGTAGTTTCAGCTGATCCAAAAATTGTGGATGTAGAATTAAGAGATGTAAATCAATTATCATACAATGAAGCAAGATTAGCTGGAATGTTTGGAATGAAGATATTAGATCCTATTGCAATAAAAGAAATTGTAGAAAATGGTGTAGATATGCCAATTAAAATTACTAATATGAAAAATCCAGAAAAAACTACGACAATAAAAAGAGTATTAGATAAACAAACAGGGCATCCAATTAAAATGGTTACAGGAAAAGAAAATTGTGCAATTTTTAGAATTGAGACAGATTGTATTCAAAAATTATTAACATCATTAGAAAAAGACAAAAGATATAGTGAATTCATTATTTTATCGCCATTTACTAAAGATGGAATAGAATTTTCAAGAATTTTATTTCTTGATGGAGATTATGTAAAGAGAAATGAAAAATATTTGTTAGGATTTGATTCACTTGCTACAATCACATACAATCGAGGGGTTATCACATTAATTGGTGATGAGATGTGGAGAGTTCAACAAGTAGCTTCAAGAACTAGTGCAAAAATTGGTGAATCAGGATTAAATATTCTAAACATGGATGCGCAAGAAGAAACTTCACGAATAATAATTGTTGTAGAAGATTCTGGAAATAATATCAAGAAAGCAATTAATGCAATACACCTAGAAGTTTCAAAAATTAATTTTATTTAATGAAAAGTGTGGCGTTACGGGTTTTTACACCTGTACCGCCATCAAGGGTTTATTCTTGGACCATTATCTAGATTTAGTCCGGCGTTACCCAAAACACGCGATACTAATAATTAGAATTTCTAGTATATAGAGTTGATCTATATAGAATTGATCAAACAAGCTCAGCCATATACCACAAAAGGATTCCAACGCCTAAAACAGCATACCATTTGAAGTTCCTTTTATCCATGAAAAGATTTGGCGAGGCTAAATCACCATCTTTGTAGGAAGTTAATCGTATTTTTCTCATTTCAAATGCTTGACCAACCAAACCTATCACAAGTAAGATAATTCCTATAAAACCCAGAGTCCATTCCATGAAGAAATCTGCAATTTATCAGATATGTAGTTTTCAGACAATCTTAAAAAATATAATTAAAAATAATTCTTTAAATTAGTAGAGTTTTTTCCCTCACCTATGAAAGAAGTTGGCAAAATATGGATGAATGGGAAATTAGTACCATTCAAAGATGCCAAAGTACACGTTCTAACTCACGCATTACATTATTCAACGTCAATTTTTGAGGGAATTAGATGTTACAATACACCAAATGGTTCTGCAGTATTTAGATTACCAGAACACGTAGATAGATTCTTCAAATCTGCAAAACTGTATTCAATGAAAATGCAATTTACAAAAAAAGAGATTTCAAATGCAATTTTAAAGACTGTCAAGACTAGTGGATTAAAAGAATCATACATTAGACCTCTAGCATATTATGGCTATGGAGCAATGGGTCTTACTCCAACTCAAAACAAGGTAGATGTATCAATTGCATGCTGGGAGTGGAAGATGGGAGAATCAAAAGCAGGAAAGTTCTCGGGTTCAAAATGTAAAGTATCAAGTTGGATTAAAATTGATTCAAGATCTCAACCTATGCAAGCAAAAGCTGCATCAAATTATGCAAATGCCGCACTAGCAAGAATGGAGGCCTTGGAAAATGGCTATGATGAAGCAATAATGTTAAACTATAATGGAAAAGTTGCAGAAGGAAGTGCAGAAAATATTTTCATTGTAAAAGATGATATAATTCAGACACCACCGCTTTCAGCAGGAGGATTAGAAGGGATAACAAGAGATGCTGTGATACAAATTATTGAAGAAAACGGAGGATTTGTCATTGAAAGAGATCTTGAAAGAGATGATCTCTATTCATCTGATGAAATTTTTATGACAGGAACAGCTGCTGAAGTAAAATCAGTTACACAAATCGACAAAGTTAAGATTGGTAATGGTAAAATGGGCACAATCTCTAAAGCATTACAAAAATCATTTTCTGATGTAGTAATGGGTAAAGATGAAAGATTTTTGCCTTGGTTAACATTTATCTAATTTTCTAAAGTTTTTTACCCACAAAAAAATTCAAAAATTATGGATTCATGTGCACCAGGAGACACACCGGAAATATGTTGGTTTTGTAGAAAAGGTCGCCATAATGACTGTATGAAAGAGATTCCAACTCAAGGAAAATCAGATGGACCACATGATTGTACTTTTGATACAAAACTTATTCCATGTAAATGTCGGCACTAACAATTAGTATCAAATAGAACAGATATCTAAAAAAATTATGAATTATAATGAAAAAATTTGGGATGATTATGCAAATAATAATGAATCAAGATATAACGATGAATTCTCAAAATTTACAAGAGATTTGGCTACATCCTTGCGTTGTACCAGTGTGTTAGAAATTGGATGTGGAACTGGAATTGATTTAAGATTATTTCCAGATACGTTTCAAATTTTTGGAATTGATCTTAATGAAAATGCATTAAATATTGCAAAAGAAAAACAATCCATTGTAGATTTTAAGAAAGGAGACATAACAAAATTACCGTTTAAGGATTCCTCGATAGATTTTGTTTTTACACATCAACTCTTGAATTATTTGGATGATGAGACATTAGAAAAAGGAATTTCAGAGATGCATAGAGTATCTAAAAAATATATTATGAATTGTGAGAAATTTGAAGAAAATGAAAAACAAATTGATGAGAATCAAAAATTTCGTAATGTGTACAAAAGATGGATAAACTATAATGTAAAAATTGTTAGTAATGTGAATATGCATGTAGATATTGATCCTGATGAGAGTCGATTTACATTACTTAGAAAATTAGAATAGAGAAAAAGTTACTAATCATCTTTAGTTTCAGAAAAACTTTGAGGTTCTTTAGGTAATTGAATAGAAAACGTGGTAGGGTTATTTTTTACAGATATTGTTCCATGATGTTGTTCAACAATATTTTTACAACTTGCCAAACCTAAACCAGTTCCCTTTTGCTTTGTTGTAAATAGAGGTTCAAAGATTTTTTCAATTGATTCCTCAGAAATTCCATTTCCTGTATCTACAAAGTCAATAGCAATGAAATCATCAATTGAGCGTAGTTTGACTGTAAGAGTGCCCCCATTAGGCATTGCTTGGATAGAATTCATTAAAATATTAATAAAAACAGCTTCCATTTTTTCTGGATCACATACAATATTCATATCAAATTTGTCAATTTCTATTTGAATGTCATCAGGAATAGAAATTCTTTCAATCAGGCCAAAAATAGTTTCTCTAACAGAGCATTTCATAAATTGTAATGGGGAAGTTCTAACATAATCAAGTACATCATCAACTTGATGTGAAATTCTATCAATACTTTTTCTAATAAGATCTAATCTCTTTTGAGTTACATCATCTGAAACTTTAGAGTCCTTTGTATTTTTTTTAATTAAATCAGTTGACATTTTCATAACAGACAAAGGATTTCGTAAATCATGTGCCAAACGTCCAGACAATTCTCCAATTGCTGATAGTCTTTCAGCTTTTAGTGATGCATTAGTTTTTTCTTCAACTAGATGTTCTAAAACATCTCTTTGTTTAACTAGTTCTTGAGTTCGCATTTGAGTAAATTTCTTCATGTTTCTATTGATTGTAAAAATAATTGCTGCAAAAACACCCAACATTGAAATAATTCCAATCATGATATTCTCAGCAGAAATACTTTCTTCAGATAACGAGTAAATAGAATGAACAGTAGAAATTATTACAATCATTGAAATTATTACTAATACAAGAGGAGTACCAAATCTGTTAATTGTATCAAACTTTTCATTTTCACTAAAATGAATCAATTTATCTTTATCATTTTGAAAAGGCATTGTTTTGAGATAACTATGAATAGAAAAAATCAGAAAAATGAAACTATACAAATGCATCAAATCTACAGGATGCCCAACATAGTAGGTTTCATCTAATTGTGAAAATAGTGAGTAAATATCAGATACACTATAAATTAAAAATGCAAATAACAACAACATCCAAGGATAACTAGACGGATTCTTTCCTAAAATAGAAATTCCAATAATAACAGGAATCAATTGAACTGAAGTTAAAACAGGGTATGCCAGCGATATAACAATCTCAAATATGTCTCCACCTTCCAAACTATCATAAGATGCAGTAATTGATGGAATCAAAAATGCCATAGAAACGGCAAATGCCAATAACCAAATCTTTTTGCTTACTAATTGTTTTATAGGTTTTAGAGAAACAAAAAGAAATGTAGCTATAAACAGATATGATCCTAAAAAGAAAAAGTCACCTATCGATGGAAATGGATCGATATCCAAAACATAGTTGTAAAAAGTTAAAATTTGTACGGATGTAAACCAAAATGAAACTCCAATTGTGAGAATCAAATAAGATTTGAATTGAAAATGTTTTTTTCTATTTAATTTGATGGTAAGAAATATAGAAAAAGTAACTAAAATTGCAGGAATAATAGAATATGCAGGAATAGAAACCCATAGAAATGCTGAATCATCAACAAAAGGGCCTAGCTGGTATAGTGCAGTAATAGATGTCAAAATAATGACTATCAATAAAATTGAATTTTGTGGTTTTTTGAGAGATTTTTGTTGAAATTCACTCATATGCTTCAGACAATCTAAATCAAAACTAGATAAAAGATGTTATGAATTTTTTAGACTTAATTTGAAAACAAACTATTATTTGATAATATTTGATGATAATATCATCAAATGAAAGGAAAAATTCTAGTTGTAGAAGATGATTTAGATTTACAAAAAATGTACACAGAAATTTTAGAATCAGATGAATATCAGGTTGAAACTGCATCAAATGGAGAAGAAGGAGTAATGAAATTCAAAGAAATTAACCCAAGATTAATCATTATGGATAGTGATATGCCAATACTCAATGGATATGAAGCATCATTAAAAATAAAACAGATAGATAAAAATGTAAAAATAATTCTAATCACAGGTTATTCCAAAGTTGCTGAAGGAATACAAGAAAAAGGTGGAGATGAATTTGTGGAGATAATTACCAAGCCAATCGGAATGGATTTTCTATTAGAAATAGTAAAAAAATATTGTATCTAAAAAAATTGTATAATAATTTTTAAGAATGTAAACTTTGGAATCACTGATTATTATTTTTCTACAAAATATAATTAAAATATTATAAAAAAGCGGGTCTAAAGGGATTCGGACCCTTGACAACCGGATTAAGAGTCCGGTGCGCTACCTGGCTGCGCCATAGACCCACAGAAATGAATATGCCCAGAGTTGTTATTAATCTTAAGATTGTAAAATAAAGGAAAAATTAGTTTTGTGTTTTTGCTTCAATTTCATTGTATTTTTCAATGATTGCAGTTAGTGCTGTTGAAACAGGAA
>Ga0233427_10001899_pt1 | contig 21024 bp, 19 predicted proteins | sample SI_118_April2016_5_FD_179885 | JGI IMG/M metagenome (GOLD analysis project Ga0233427, IMG submission 179885) | Seawater microbial communities from Saanich Inlet, British Columbia, Canada - SI_118_April2016_100_MG | ecosystem: Environmental > Aquatic > Marine > Inlet | place: Canada: British...
CCCCAATAATAGCACACTTTCTTTGAAAAATATTGATAAAAAAGATAATGAAATAATTGAAAATATTGTAATTAATGAAATTAAATGTAAGTATGAAAATAATTTTTTATTTTTTAATATATTTTTTCCTCTACCTACTCCATAAGTATAAACAAATTTTGAAAATTCTTTGAATGAATCTAATCCCATATAATGATCTACTGTGGCTTTTGGATTGTAAATTATTTTACATCCTTTTTCTGTTAATCTATAACACAAATCTGTATCTTCATTATATCTTAATTCCTCATTAAATCCATTTAATTTATCAAAAGTTTTTCTTGCTAATGATAAATTACAAGCAGGAATTCCATAAACTTGAGTAATTTTTTCAATTTTTAGAAATTGAGGTGCACCAGAACTTCCTAGAAATGTTCCTAATACTTTATCAATTGCATTAACAACTTTTGAGGATTTAAAATGTTTGATAATATTGGGTCCACCAACTACATTATTTCCTTTCTTTAAATGAATAATTAATTCTTCTAACCAATTTTTACTTACAATACAATCTGCATCTGTAAATGCAATAAATTCCCCTTTTGATAATTTAACACCAATATTCCTTCCTTTTCCAGGTGAATCTGCATTTTTTTTAGTACACACAAATCTTTTACATTTTGTAAATACATTTTTTTTCTTTTCTAAATTTGAAACTATTTCGTAACTTTGATCTGTTGATTCTGCATCAACATAAATAATTTCAAAATTTGGATAATTTTGTTCAAAAATAGAATTAATACATGATTTAATCACTTTCTCTTCATTTCTTGCAGTAATTATCACACTTATGAGTGGAAATTCTTTTTCCGATAATTCTAATTTTTCATTCAAAATTGTTCACCCTAATCAAAATATTTCTATGTATTAAATTTAGTTTAATGCTAAAAAACATCATAATCACCTAATGTAAAAAACCAATTTTTAAAATTTTTTATTTTCTTAAAATTTTCAGAATCTGTATTGATTGTTCCGGCAATAAAATACAGAGGTTCTGGTTTAAGAAATTTTGGACTAATTTTAAATCCAACTTCATGTAGAACCTTATTTTCTTGAGAATTATTTGCACATGTGGCAATTGATAATGATACATCTTCATCCCAAAATCTTTCAAGTACTTTTTTGACTAAATCTTTTGGTCCGTTTTCATTTTTAATTTTTGAATCAAATACAAAATCTAATACAATTCCAATTTTTTTACCATTTATTTTCCCAATTCTTGTAATGATGTAACCCTTTAATTCATTATTTTCTTTTAGAATATGTATATTATATTTTCTCGAAGGATGTTTGTTATACCTCCATTCTAAAAATTCTTTATCTCGTTTTTGTAAAATTGATACACGTTGGGATAAATCTTTGGTCAATTTTTCAAAATCTGAATTAATTTTACCCTTAAATAATTCAATAACTGTTTCTACTTTTTGAATTTTCCAAAGTATTTCTATAGGTTTCACAATTTCTTTAATTGGACTTGGAAAATAATTTGATAGTTTTAGTGGTCTTACAAGAAGTGGCAATTCACTGATATCATTAAATCCATTTTTAATAAAAATATTATGAGATTCTCTATTAGGAATACTGTAAATTGATGAAATTTTATTTGTTTTAGTAAACTCTAAAATATTTGATACTAATTTAGAAAAAATTCCTTGATTTCTAAAATCAGGATCTGTTATTGAATTACATGATAATGAAGATATTATGACCTTGTTATCTATTGATAATTTCATAGGTAAAATTGGTTCAATTCCTATAACATCCCCGCTATCATTTTTTGCTAGCAGGATTTTTGCTGGACCATAAGGTCCATTTCTATATTGCCAGTCAAAGTATTTAGAAGTAGCAAATTCTGAATTTGGATAAACTTTTTCTGTTATTTTCAAAATCTGATTTTTTTCTAATTCCGTATTGACCCATTCATCAATAATCATATATTTAAGTTGAAATTGTATTGGTTATCAGTTTTTCACTTTTTCAATAACGAAATATAATAATGATATATACTCAATTTTATTAAATTGAACTTATTAGGAATTGATTTTGAAGATTGGTATCATATTGAGCTAGTTCAAAAATATTTTAAGCCTAAAAATCCTGAATCAAAAATTGTTTTAGGTATCGATAAAATTCTTAATCTTTTAGAAAAAAATGACACATATGCCACATTCTTTATGGTTGGTGAACTTTTAGTTCAAGAACCAAAACTATTAGATAAAATCATAGACGCTGGTCATGAAATTGCATTTCATACAATGCATCATTCCAGAATTGATACATCTATGACAAAAGAAATGTTTGAGGATGAAATAAAACTATTTTCAGAATTAACATCTGGTAAATCTAAGGGATTCAGGGCACCTTCATTCTCATTAAATAATTCCAGCTCTTGGATTTTTGATATATTAGAAAAATATGATTATCTTTATGATAGTAGTGTAATGCCCGCAAAAACAAGGTTATATGGATTACCAAATGCAGAAAAAAAACCATTTAAAATTAGCAGTAGATCTATTGAAAAAAATGATCCAAATGGAATTTTACATGAATTTCCATTACTGACTACTCAAATTTTAGGAAAAACTTTTCCTGCTTCAGGTGGTTTCTACTTAAGATTTTTTCCACCTATGATTATTGAAAATGCAATTTTAAAAAATGAAAAAAACAAAACCCCTTCTTCATTTTATATTCATTCATGGGAACTTACACCTGAATTTATGCCAAAATTAAATATGCCTTTAATTGATCATTTCATCACTTATCATAATTTGAGTAAAACGTTTGGTCGAATTGAAAATTTAATAAAAAAATTTGAATTTTCATCATTTGAAAGATTTATGAAATTTTAAAAATTTATTTTCTAACTTTTTTATTAATAAATTCTAAAATACTATCTGCAACATATTCTCTTTGCGGTTTTTCAATATCTTGATGATTTCCAACAAAAAAACCATTTCTCATAATTAGTTCTGAATTTTTAAGAGTTTTGTGTACTTTATACTGTAATGATTTTGTAACTGGTTGTTCAACCATGTTTCCTGCCATGATTGGTCTAGTTTCTATATTTCTTTTCTCTAAAAATTTTACTAATTCTGCTCTACTAAAAGATACGTTTTCTTTTATTGTCAATGGATAACAAAAATAGGAATGTCTTGTACCTATAGTTTCTTTTGGAATGAAAAATATGTCCTCAAGTCCACTCAATCTTTTATTCCAATACTTAGCATTATCTTTTCTGATTTTAATAAATTTTTCTAGTTTCTTTATCTGATGAATGCCAAATGCACCTTGTAATTCAGTAGGCCTTAAATTAAATCCTAAATTAACAAAAAGAAAACGCTCATCTATTTGTTTATTCTCTTTAATGAATTTATTTTTATTTTTTAAATCCCTTGTCCATCCAAAAGCTCTCATTGATTTTGCTAATTCATAAAATTGTTCATTATTTGTAAGTAACATACCTCCTTCAATAGTTGTAATGTGATGTGACATAAAGAAACTAAAAGTAGACATGTCTCCAAAACTTCCAACTTTTTTTCCACCAAATTCTGCACCATGTGCTTCACATGTATCTTCAACCATAACCAAATTATGGTTTTTAGTTAATTTAGATAATCTGTTCATATCACATGGATTACCTAATAGATGAACGGGCATTATTGCAGAAGTTTTTTTGGAAATAGCTGATTCCGTTAATTTTGTATTCATTGTATATGTTTCAATATCTACATCAACAAAAACAGGTTTAGCTCCAATATTCACAATTGGATATACTGTTGTTGCCCAAGTAACTGCTGGAGTGATAATTTCATCTCCACGTTGTATTTTTTTTACTGTGGGATGAGATAACACTGAAAGTGCTAGTAAGTTTGCCGAGGAGCCAGAATTTACCATTACAGCATATTTAACTCCATTATATTTTGCAAAAGACTCTTCAAATAATTTGACTTTTTTACCCATTGTTACCCAAGTTGAAACCATTGAAGACAATGCTTCAACCACTTCATCTTTACCATATGATGGTGAAATTAATGGGATAGTCGTTTTTCCAGGCGTAAATTTAGTTTTTTTATTCTTATAATACTGATCTAATATTTTCTCAATTTTATGAAGTACTTCTTTTTCTTTTTTCATATATAATTACTAATTATAATAAAGCCTACAAATAACTTTTGATTAGTAAATTTATTTTATTGCTGATTCAAATACTTCTCTCAAATTTGTGTTTCTTTTTTCGTAAGATAATTTCCCCTTTTCTATTGTTTTTCTTGCTTCTTTAGCAAGTTTCCCCCGTAAAGATGAATCTTCAATTAATTTTACAAAATAATCTTCTAATTGAATTATAATGTGATTAGAATATTTTTTCATATCTGAAACAAATTGAGATGAATAGTCATATGGCATATTTGTTTTATTATAATATTTCATATCTTTGTGACCTTCAATTAAAATTCCATTTCTCATATGTGTAATTGCTTCTGGTATATCATAAACATTCATTGCGATAACTGGAAGTTCAAAACTCATCGCATCAAATAATGAGATCCCGCATGTTTCATGTGCAGGTAAGACAAAAATATCTGCATTAATGTATAATTCATAGAGTTGCTTTTGACTTAGAACTGTATCTATTACATTTATTTTTGGATTTTTATTTGTAATGTGTTTTAAATCTTGAGACAAATAACTGCGTATAGTTAAATTAACATTATCATATTTTTTACTTATATTATCAAAAGCTATTATTGTTTCTCGTAAATTTTTAAATTGAATATTCTGTATATTCATTGGATTATTTGAACCTACAAAAAGAAAATTAATTTGTTCATGATTTTCTCTAATAAAATTTTTAGGCTTTACAGTATAAGGAATCACTTTAATTTTTTCTATTATTTTTTTACAGTCTATTGATTGAATTAATGTATTTTTTGACCATTCACTCCAAGGAATAATGAATTTACAATTATTTGTTTCAAATTGTTTTTTTATAATATTTTTTATTATTGATAAATTTCCAAAAGCTGCAAAAGCATTTGCAAATTCTAAATCCGTAATCCATGGTAATCCCTCATTAAATAGTACATGTTGAGAAGCATAAATTAAATCATAGTTGGAATGATCAAATTTTTGAAATCTCTGAGCAATTATGTATGGAATAGGTTTTAGATTATACACTAATTGCTTTATCCATGGATTTGCTGCTTTATTATCTATTGAATATAACTGAGATTTTTTATTAGGTTTTTGATAATACACTTTAAATCCATTTGGAGGGCTTTCAATTACATCTGAATACAATGAATGAACACTCCATCCATTGAATCTAGGTTTTAATAGAATTTTAATTGACATCTAAATCATTCTATTTTTTTGATACCATTCTATTGTTTTTTGTAATCCTTCATCCAGAGACGTAGATGGTGTAAATCCTAATTCTTTTTTAGCTTTTTTAGAATTTAATACACGTTTCATATGTCCGCTAGGTTTTGTTTCATCATACTTTATTTTAGGTTCATGTTTTGAGATTGAAATTATTTTTTTTGCTAAATCTTTAATTTTTATTGCTTCCCCTCCTCCTAAATTAATTGGTTCTGCATTACTTTGATTATCTATTGCTAAAATCATTCCTTTTGCAATATCTTCTGCATAAACAAATTCTCTAATCTGTTCACCTGATCCCCAAATAATGAATGGATTTGTTTTTAATAATACTTTTTTTATAAATGCTGAAATTACATGAGAATTTTCAATATCAAATACATCATATGGGCCGTAAGTATTTGAAGGTCTAACTATTGATATATTATCACCAAATTCCTTGTGAAAACTTTGACATTGTAGTTCTGCAATACGTTTTGACCATGAAATAGTTTTATGCATTTCTGGAGGTGGACCTATCCATGCATTTTCTTCACTCATATTATCTAATGCTGCTGGATATACACATGCACAGCTACAGTAGAGATAACCTTTAACATTTTCTTCATGGGCTGCTTTCAACATATTAAAATCCATCAATACAGTTGGTGTCATAATACTAGCTGGATATTTTGAATTTTTAGCAATACTGCCAGTTTCCACAGCTAGATGAAATACATAATCCACTCCTTTACATACAGATTCACAGAATTTACCATCAGTCAAATCACCTTTTATCAATTCTAGATTTTCATTTTTTTGAAAATAATGTTGACGATTGTGTATTACTCCTCTCACTTTAAATTTTAAATTTAATAAAGTTTTAACAAGATGTGTTCCAATTAGTCCTGAAGCACCCGTTACTAATATTTTTGAATCTGTTTCCATCATGTTTCTCGTATAGCTTCACTGACATAGTTTACTATGTCTTGTTGAATTTTTTCAGATAATCCTATTATCATTGGCATACACAGAGTTGTTCTAGCTGCTAATTCTGATATGGGGAATGTATTTGATTTAAAACCATATAGTTTTTGGTATGCGGGTTGTAGATGTATTGGTGGAAAACAAATTCTTGTTTCTATTTTCTTCTTATCCAGATAATCTTTTACTAAATTACGTGTATTTTCATCTTTAAATCTAACACTGAATAAATTAAAAGTGTGATTTCTATTTTTTCGAATTTCTGGAATGATAACTTTGTCTTGTAGTTTTTCTTGGAATAACTTTGTATAATTTAATGCCATTTTTTGTTTCTTTTCAATAATTCCTGGTAACTTCTTTAATTGAGATATTCCTAATGCTGCACTTGGATCAGGCATTTTAAAATTCCACCCAATTTCTGTATGAAAATAACGTGATTCAGCTCCGCCTCTCTTCATAATTTGAGCTTTTTTTGCAATTTCATCAGAATTTGTAGTTAACATTCCTCCTTCACCTGTTGTCATATTTTTATCTGGAAAAAAAGAAAACGCCCCTGCATCACCAATACTTCCCACTTTTCTCTCATTGTATATTGCTCCTGCTGAAGGTGCAGCATCTTCAAACACTAACAAATCATTATCTTTTGCTATTTTCATTATATCTTCCATATCTGAAGATTGACCACCGTAGTGTATGGGCATAATTGCTTTGGTTTTTTCTGTAATCTTTTCTTTAATTTTTGATGAGTCAATATTGTATGTGTCTAATTCAATATCAATGAACACTGGTTTTGCACCTTGAAGTACAATTACATTTGCAGTAGCTGCATAGCTATATGGCGTAGTGATAACCTCGTCTCCTCTACCTATCCCTTTTACTGCTAACATTAATTGTAATGCCGATGTAGCAGAATTGACTGCAACTGCATGTTTTACATTAATAAATTTAGCAAATGCTTTTTCAAAATACTCTGAATAAATTCCACCACTTAATCGTCCTTCACGTAATACGTTTACAACACTTTCAATATCATCATTATCTAAAAATGGCCCTCCTACTCTTATATCATAATCCATATGGATCTTAGTTTCTTACTTGATTATAATAATTTAATTCAACATGTGTTTGAATTTAGTTCTAACTTTTCTTGTAATACCATCTTTTGAATGGAGCACTAAATGTCACTTTATTCTTCTTGGCCCAATCAAATGTAATGCTGAGTCCTTTATCCATAGATATTTTTGGTTTCCATTTCAAAAGTTTTTTTGCTTTTGTATTATCGCAAATGAGTCTATTTACATCAAATGGTCTTTCTCTACTCTCATCATATTTTATTTTAATTTTATTTTTTGATATTTTAGCAATTTTTTTGGCAAGATCTAATATTGTTATTTCAGAACCTGAACCTACATTAATTATTTCGCCAATTGCTTTCTTTTTTAATCCTGCTTTTAGTATAGCATCAGCAGTATCTGATACAAAAGTGAAGTCTCTTGAAGTACTTACATTTCCTAGAGAAATCTCTTTAGAGCCTGAAAGTATTTGATTCATTACTTCTGGAATAATATATGGTTCGGTATATCTTGGACCGTATGAATTGAATGGTCTTATCACTACTGTTGAAAATCCATTCTCTTTATGTAATGTGAATGCTGCACGATCTGCAGCTAATTTACTTACTGCATAAGTTGAATGAGGTGCAGTTGGATGATTTTCATCCATAGGTGCATATTGTGTACTTCCATAAACTTCACTGGTAGAAATTTGAACAAAAACATCTACTGATTTTGATTTTACACTCTGTAAAATCATATTTACACTTCCGATTGTATTTACTTTGAAAAAATCTGTTGGATAATAATATGAATCTGGAATAAATGGAAGTGCAGCTAAATTGATAACTACTTCTTGATCTTTAACTGCCTTTTTTGTAATTTCTTCATCTTGAATATCCCCTTTAATTATTTTCAAATTTTTATTTTTAGGAAGGTATTCTTTTTTGCCTGATGAAAAATTATCTAAAACAGTTACTTTTGCATCATAATCAATTAATTGTTTAATTACTTGAGAACCAATAAATCCAGCTCCGCCTGTAACTAAAACTCTTTTTTCCTTGAAATTCACGATGTGACTAAATATTTGCTATATAATAAATAGTGTATCTGACTTTTGGAGAAAAATTCTTAGTTTTTATAATAAAATAATTCTATATGATCATGAAATCCATTCGTATTTTAGTTCCATTGCACATTATGCCTACTGAAAAACATATCACAACAATTATGTTTGAAAATTTATTACCTGAATTAAAATCTCAATTTAATATTTCGATATTTTGGTTAGTTTATCGTCCTGAAAAATTAATTGATTTTAAAATTCCTACTAATCTTGGTCAAATAATTGATATTCATGATTTTGATAATTGTGTAGATGTAATTAATGAGATTAAACCTGATATAATTTATGAAAATGAAGATAGAGGAATAATTGATTTAGCTTGTGAATTGGCTGCAATATATCTAAAAATCCCAGTTATTGTTCCAATAAACAATGCATCAATTAATTTAACTTTCTCAAAAAAATATCAATTTAGTCATTTAATTAAAATTTTGAAAACTTTTTTCTATAAACAATCATCATCAAATTCAAAAATTAATAATCCTAGTTCAGTGAAAGGAAATTTTTATTTGACTAAATTTAATTTTTTATTAAAAACAATGAAAGCGAGTCGTGTCAATATATTTAAAAGACTATCTTTTTTTTATATAATTTTTAAGTCTATGTTATCTGAAAAACCTCCCATTTTTTCAAATTCTACAAATAATATGTATAGATTAGAAAATGAGAATTTAGTTATCCCATTATTACAAAAAGGATTTAGTAAATCAACATTATATGTTACGGGTAACCCGATCTATGATTTGGCATTTAAAAAAATTAATCTATTTAAAAATAAAAATCAGGCTGAAAAAATTAGGGTATTATTTACCCCTCTCCAATTATATGAAAATGGTTTATGGTCTAAAGGACATCAATTTTCTTCTATTGAATCTATAATCTCATCTATTTCAAGTAACTCTGACATGGAGTTAATTACTAAACTTCATCCATCATCCATTTCTTTATCTGATTACAAAAATATAATAAATAAATTTGATTCACAAGTAAAAATTTCTCAAAGTGGTGATATTCTTGATTATTTATCTAAATCTGATGTAATTATTTCATTTCCAGGTAGTTCAACAGTTTTTGTTTATGCTTTAGTAGCACGTAAACCTATAATTTTATGTAATTTTTATAATCAAGAAAAACATCAAATTTTAGAAAAAAACCTTGCTATAGAATGTACTAATATCAATTCATTAACTAAACAAATACATTCAGTAATATCTAAAGAACAACTTTCTACACAACAGGTAGATAGTTTCTTACAACAAAATTATTTTAAAACTGATGGTAATTCAACTAAAAGATTGTCTGATGCTATTGTTGATTTTTTGTCTAGACCAAGATAATCTACTTTAATTTTCCTAAATAACATATATTTTCAGATATTTTATTTTTTTCTAAAATTTTCATGTATTTGTTATTTGTTGATATAAAAAATTCTTTGATCATTTTTTCTATTTCTTTAAATTTTTTTTCTGTAACTGTAAAATCTGGAATATTATATGCATATTCTTGGCTTGATTGAGGTGAATTTGTAGTAATCCAGTGCATGTGATTAAAAATTGTATAATCTTGTGACATTAGGGTTTTTCCTTTAAATCCTGCTTTCGTTAATAATTTGTTTAAAGTATTTGTGGAATAATAATATGTATGAGGAGCTCTATAGTATCGTTCAATAAATGCTGGAATGTTGAATATTCTTAGTAATGCATCATCTACATTAGGAACTTCTAAGTATATTTTTCCATGAGGTTTTAGAATTCTTTTACAATGTTTTAAAAAATCTAAAGGATCTTGTATATGTTCAAAAACTTGAAACATAAAAATCACGTCAAAATAATTATCTGGTAGTTTAACATCCTTTATCGGTTCTTCTAAAATTTTGAGATTACAATGCTTACGTGAAAAATTAGCATATTTGTGATCTAATTCTATTCCTATCGCTTCATCAACTTTATCTTTAATAGAATACAGAAAATGACCTGTTGACGATCCAATTTCTAATACTTTATGTTTTTTTTGTAATAATTTATTCACTCGGTTTACTCTAGCAGGTTGAAATTGAATTTCTAAATCAAAGAATTCTTTTGGTGATAATGTTTTTCCTAACACTGATGTGTATTTTCCTCTATAATCTGGCTCTGAATAATCTATAATATTTTTAGATGGATTTTCTAATGAAATTAATGCACATTTTTTACATTTTACAACTTTAATAGGAATTTCATGTCTAATTTTTTTCCTAATTATTTTAAATGTTGAATTATTACATAAAACACACTTCATTTAAAATCAACACCATTTTTGAATTTCATAATTATTAAAACTTATTTTTTATTACCCACATTTTGTCTTTCTCTATTGCAATCTTTCTTTCAGCATCAGTCATCAAAATTTCTTCAATTTTTTCTCCTGGTCTTAATCCGATAATTTTATGTTTTTTTGATATCTTTAATGCTAATTCTCTTATACTTTGTGCTTCCATTTTTGGTACAAATATTTCTCCTTCTTTCATTTGTGTTAAACATTCTAAAGTAAATTCGACAGCTTCATCAATATGAAAAAAATATCTTCTCATATTTGGATCAGTAATTGATAATGGTTTACCTTTCCTTACTTCTTCATTCCATACTTCAAATACATTCCCTTTAGTTTCTATAACGTTTCCAAATCTAACAGATCCAATTTTCATTTTTTCAACATGTACCCCTGCCCATCTTACAAGTCTTTCACCTAGTTGTTTTGTTGTACCATATAATGTAGAATTATCTGCAGCTTTGTCAGTACTAATATACAAAAATTTTTCAGGCTGTTTTTCAATTGCCATTTTTATCATATTTACAGTTCCATTGATATTGACATCAATTGTTTCAATTGCATTGAATTCAGTTATTTCAATATTTTTAACTGCTGCAGCATGAATTACAATATCTACATTATTTCCTGCAATATTCACTCTTTCTCTATCTAAAATATTTCCTAACAACAATCTTAACCTAGGATCATTTACTTCTCGTTTTAATTTGAACAATCCGTATTCATCTGTATCAAAAACCCTTGCTGTTTTTATTGGATATCTCAAAATTTCTTTTACAATGGCAGATCCTATACTTCCACCACCACCAGTTACTAATACGACTTTATTTTTTAGAATTTTTTCAATTTTTGATTTTTTCTTCAATCTAACTTCTAAAATTGTATTGTACTTTTATCTTTACTGGTATTTAAAATTCTAAGTATCTATCTTAACAACAAAATTTCATTAAACCAAATTATGAAATAGGTGTATTTTACATATCAAATATGAGTAAATCTAATACTTTTTCCATTGTTTTAGTGGGATGTGGGAATATTGGTGTACGTCATCTTGAAGGATTACTTAAACTCGATAAAAAAATATCCATTTCAATTGTTGAACCTAATTTAACAACACAAAAATCAGTTCAATCTTATTTATCAAAATTCGAATATGATGAGATTTCTCACACTATAAATTGGTATGATTCTGTTAAACAATTAGATTCTTTTAGTGATTTGACTATTGTTGCAACTACATCTATTGACAGAGTAGATTTAATTGAAAAACTTTTAGAAAAAGGTCATCTGAGATTTTTAATTGAAAAGATTGTTTGTCAATCTGATACTGAATATAAACAACTCTTGTTAAATTTAGAGAAATATGGTGCAAAAGGTTGGATTAATACTAATAGAAGATATTTTTCTTTTTACCAAAAAATTAAACCATTTTTTTCTTCCGAATACCCAATAACCATGAAGGTTACTGCTGGAAATAAGGGATTAGGTAGTAATGCATTACATTATGTTGATCTTTTTAATTGGTTCATTGAAAATACCTCTACAAAATTAGATGGTAGTAAATTACACAAAAAAATTTTTCCAAATAAACGAAATCCACAATTAATGGAATTTGCTGGAATAATAAATGGAATTAACGGTAAGTCAAATCTTATAATCTCATTTTTTCCTAATGATAATTCTTCTATAATTGTTGAAATATTTAATGAAAAAAATTGTATTTCAATTGATGAAATTACTGAAAATATTCTTTCTTCTCTAGGTTTTTCTTCTGATTTGACATTTGAATATGAACATGTTAGCTCTCTTACTACTAAAATTACTAATGATATATTGACGAATGATATTTGCCTTCTTCCTTCAGCTGAAGAATTATATTTTATACATAAAGAAATTTTTCAAATCTTTAATACACATATTAAAAGAATTAGAAATGAGGATACTAAATTATGTCCAATTACTTAGAAAAAAATAATAATTCTGATATTATATCAAATCTTAATTCATTAGACTTCACTAAAAAATCTATTTTGTTAATTGGTGCTGGATGGATGGCATCACAACATGCTGATACTTTATCAAAAATGAAAATTCATGATGTTACAGTAATTGATAAAAATCAAGAAAATTTACAAAACTTGTGTAACAAATTTCATTTTAAAGGAATAAATGGAGACTTTAATGAAATAATTCCAAAAATTGAACCTAAAGATTTGGTGATTATTTGTACTCCCGTTCATCTATTATTACTTGCTGCACAAAAATCAATTGATCATGGACAAACTAATATTTTAATTGAAAAACCTGGCTCACTTTACAAAAAAGAACTTAATCTATTTTTGAAAAATATTACTACACAAAGAATTAGAATAGGCTATAATAGATTCTGTTATCCTGCATTTCATAAATTATTGAATATTTGTAAAAAAGATGAAAAAATTCTTTCTTGTCATTTTACATTCACTGAATGGATTCATACAATTAATTTTTCAAATAATTTATCCGATACATATGCAAGATGGGGAATAAGTAATTCTTTACATGTTATTTCAATGGCATTTGGATTGATTGGTTTACCTAAAACAATATCATCTTATCAATCTGGTATGCTGGACTGGCATCCATCAGGTTCAATTTTTACTGGTAGTGGGATTACTGAAAACAATATCCCTTTTTCATATCATGCAAATTGGAAATCTTCTGGAAGATGGGGAATAGAAATTATGACTACTGAAAACTCTTATCGTCTTATACCTCTAGAAAAATTACGTGTTTGTTCTAAAGGTAGTGTAGAATGGAAAGAATTATCACTTGATTCAAGTTATAAAAATACAAAATCTGGATTATCTGAAGAAATTGCTGTAATGCTTGATTCTACTTTAGAAAATAAAATTCCATTAATTACTCTTGAAAAAGCAATTCAATTTAATGAAATAGCTGAAAAAATTTTTAATTATTCTGAAGACTAATATCCTAAAATATAGGATAATGTCATTATCATTAATGAAAATACTTATCGTTGGTTATGGATCTATTGGAAAACGACATGTAAAAAATTTATTAAAATTATCAAATATTGAAATTTTAATTTGTTCAAAACAAAATATTAAACAAAATTCTAAATTTAAAATCCTTCATTCATTGGATCAATGCATAAAAGAAAAACCAAATGCAGCAATTATTGCAAATGTTAGCAGTCAACACATATCTATTGCATTAAAACTTGCAAATGCTGGAATTCATTTATTTGTTGAAAAACCTCTCTCAAATTCACTTTTAGGAATTAAAAAACTTGAAACTCTTGTTAAGAAAAAAAAATTGATTACTCAAATGGGTTGTAATTTACGATTTCACGAATGTTTACAAAAAATAAAACAAATGTTATCAAATAATGAGATAGGACGTGTAATTTCAGCTAATATTGAATGTGGTTCATATTTGCCTGATTGGCATCCGTATGAAGATTATAGAAAAAGCTATGCGTCTAACAAGAATTTAGGAGGAGGAGTAGTTTTCACTTGTATACATGAAATTGATTATTTGTATTGGTTTTTTGGAAATGCAAAGGAAATTTTTTCAATAACTGGAAAATATAGTGATTTGGATATTTCAGTTGATGATTTATCTGTAAATTTACTTAAATTTAGCCCTAATATTGTAGTTCAATTACATTTGAACTATTTCCAAAAACCTGAATTTCGTTGTTGTAAAATCATAGGGACTAATGGTATAATTTATTGGGATTCTAAAAGTAATACTGTAAAAAAATTTTCAAATAAAAATAAATCTTGGAAAAATGAAATAAAAATTAAAAATTATAATAGAAATAATATGTATGAACAAGAATTAATGCATTTTATTAATTGTATAGAAAAACAAAAACAATCTATTAATCCTTTATCTGATGGTATCAAAACATTGAAGATTGCATTAGCAATTCATAAATCCAGTAAAATTAAACGAATGTGTATACCATGATGAAAAAATCTATTTCTAAATTATTTGGATTAAAAAATAAAACTGTAATTTTGACTGGAAGTTCAGGTCGTCTTGGAAATGAATATGCTCACATTCTAAGTGAGGCAGGTGCAAATGTAATTTTAGCAGATATTGAAACTCAAAAAAATAAAAAACTGGAAAATCTTTTAAGAAAATTATATAACACAAATCCATTAGCTTATGAAATTAACCTGACTGATAAATCTCAAGTTAATGATATGATTACAAATGTACTCAAAAATTATAAAACAATTGATGTTTTAATTAATAATGCATTCTATAATCCTAGCCGTTCTCGCAATTCAACATTACCGTTTAAAAATTTTCCATTAGATTTATGGAATGAAGTTATTGAAACAAATCTAACTGGAACTTTTTTGTGTTCACAATCTGTAGGAACTGTGATGGAAAACCAAAATCAAGGTGTTATTATTAACATTTCTTCAATTTATGGATTAAATGGTGCCGATCAACGAATCTATGGAAAAAGTAATCTAAATTCTCCTGTTTCTTATGCTGCAACTAAGGGAGCGATAGTTAACTTAACTCGTTATCTAGCAGCATATTGGCATGGAAAAAATATTCGTGTTAATACTTTATCACTTGGAGGTGTTTTAGATACTAAGTACATGAAAAAAGATTTTGTTACAAAATATTCCAAAAAAACAATGCTCGGTAGGATGGCTAATAAAGAAGAATATAGTGGTGCAATTCTTTTTCTTGCTTCTGATGCATCTTCATACATGACAGGTGCAAATTTAGTATTAGATGGTGGATGGACATCTTGGTAAATTAATTAAAAATATTTATTTTTTAATGCAGATTCAGCTATCCAAAATTCAAATTCTGTATCAATCATCAAACCTGTTTCTGGTGGTATCTCATATGGCAAAATTTTTGAAGTAAAAATATCTCTTGCTTTTAAAAATCGTTTAGCGTACATAGTGAATAATCCATTTAACTGATATACTATTGGCGATTGTTGTCTACTTAATGGTCTATTTTTTAATTTCTTACTAAATTGTAAAAATCCTTTTGAGTTCTCTTCCATCATATTAAAATACGGATTATGATGTTGTTTGTAAACCCCAAACACTCCATGACATTTTTCTTTTTGCAATAGTTTTATCGTTCCATCCACATCCTGATTGCGTATGAATGGAACTGTACAATCGCGATTTACAAAAATCTCAAATTTATATCCTAATTTGTATAGTTTTGTTAATCCATGAAATAGAACATCTTCAAAACTTGCTGTATCTGTTGCAAATTTTTTTGGTCTCATAAATGGGACTTCTGCACCAAATTTTCTTGCTATTGATGCAATTTCGTTATCTTCTGTAGATACAATAACATGACTAAATATGCCTGAATCTAATGTTTTTTCAATAGTATGTGCTATGAGAGGTTTACCATTAAAATCTCTTAGATTTTTTCTTGGAACTCCTTTTGATCCTCCTCTGGCTCCGATAAAACAAATTGGTTTCATATTTTAGTTGCATTAAATTAGTATTTTAATCATATTAGTAAATGATATTATTGTGCCATTCTGTATCAAAATTACTTAAGTGAAATATTGTGAAAAAAAAAATTCTCATAGTTACGGAAAGAAGAGCTGATTACTCAAAATTTAGACCAGTGATAAATGAAATAAAAAAATCTAAAAAATTAGATTATTTTTTGATAGTTACAGGAAGTCATCTTCGTAAAGAAAATGGATATACTATTAACGATATCAAAAATGATGGATTTAAAATTCATTCTAAATTTCGTATGTATGAAAAAAATCATAAGGACTCAGGAGAACATATGGTTCGTTCATTAGGGAAATCTATAATGTCATTATCTGACAAAGTTGCTGAAATAAAACCTGACATAATTTTATCTGGATTTGACATTGGTGCAAACTTTGCAGTTGCAATTGTTGGTGCACATATGAATATTTTAGTTGCACACATGGAAGGGGGAGAAGTTACTGGAACAATTGATGAATCTATAAGACATGCAACAACAAAATTTGCTCATGTACATTTTACGACAAATCCATTAGCTACAAAACGTCTAATAAAAATGGGTGAAAATCCAAAATATGTTTTTACTGTTGGAAATTCATCTTTAGATAATATGCTAAAAATTCCTAAATATTCAAAAAAGAGAATATGTAATGATTATGATTTAAATCCTAAAGATCCTTATGTTGTAGTAATGATGCATACAGTTACATCTGAAATTAAACAAATACAAGAATATATGAAAAATGTTATTGATGCCATTACTGAACTGAATATACAAGCAATTTTAATTCGAGGTAATGCTGATGCTGGTTCAAATAAAATGTTACAAATTATTAAAAATTCAAAAATTAAAGAGTATCTTTCAATACCATTTTCAAATTATATTAATTTATTAAGAAATTCATCTGCTTTAGTTGGAAATTCTAGTAGTGGAATTATGGAAGCACCATTTTTAAGAATTCCATCTGTAAACATTGGAACTAGGCAACTTGGAAGATTGCGTTCAAAAAGTGTAATTGATTGTAATTATGAAAAATCAAATATTAAAAATGCAATCACTAAAGCAATTAATGATAAGAAATTTTTAAAAAGTATACCCTCAAATCAAAATCTTTATGGTACTGGAAATTCTTCTAAACAAATTGTTAAAATTATGGAAAAATTAGATTTAGATACAATTCCAACTCAAAAAATTTTTTATGAATGAAAATGACTTCGATAATTTTACTAGGTTCAAGTGGTTTTATTGGAAAATCATTACTACCAAAATTGACCATGGAAGGATTTTCAGTAAAACCAATGACTTTTCATAATCCAATTAATCATGTAAATGAATTTCACGGAGATATTCTAGAATCCCATATTTTAGATCCTTTTTTAAATAAAAATGATATTGTAGTAAATTTGATTGGTCAATACATAAACAATGATTCTGATTTTATTGATTTAAATCTCAAAGGAAGTTTAAATTTATTAAATTCTTGTGTAAAAAATAATATTAAAAATATTATCCTGATATCTACAATTAACGTTTATGGTAATTCTATAAATGTATCATCAAATGAAGAATCTGAATTAAGTCCACAAACAAATTATGGTTTAATTAAATTATTAACTGAAGAACTTTATAGACAATTTTCTAGAATATATGATTTGAATATTACAATTCTGAGACTTTCCAATATCTTTGGACCAAATAAAAAAGCTGGATATATTTCCCATTTAATTAACTCATCAGTATTTAATCATCAAAAAATTTCTGCATATAATAATGGAAATCAATATCGTGATGTTCTATTTATTGATGATGCTATTGATGGAATAATTAAAAGTCTTAAGAAACCACTAAAAGGATTCAATATTTTTAATATTTCATCTGGTACTAAATTCTCTATTAATGAAATTATTAAAGAAATTGAAAAAATATCAAATCAAAAATTAAATATTGAATATACTAACGAAATTCCAGATGAATCTTGCATATGGGCTGATAATTCTAAAGCAAAAAATGTTTTGAATTTTTCTCCAAAAACTTCATTACATGATGGCATTGAAACGACTATCAATTATTTAAAAACTCATTAATTATTTTTTCTATTAAATATGATCTCTACCAATATATTGGTTGGATAAATTGAATATAAAAAAATAAAAAACATTATATTTTTCAGTACAAATTTTATTCCAAATTTCTGTATTATCCATTTTACAAATGATGTTGGGGATGTAAATAATTCCACAAAAGTAATTTTTTTTGTTTTAAATTTATCTAGTATACTTTCTGAACTAATTCCTTCAGTGTGATAATACCATAAAGTTTCTTTAATGGATATTATATCTCCATATTTTAAAATTGACATTATTACTGCCATATCTGAAGAATAGTAAGGTAAATTTTTGAAACATTTTTTTAATTCCTCTCTTCTGAAAACGCTGTAGATTGCTTGTCCTGACTGCTTTTTCATATAAAATTCTGCTTTTTGATGCCAATTACCTGTAGTAGACCATGTTCCAAATTTTCTAAAATGTCTTCGAAGTTTTTTTTGTTTTTTTTGAAACCATGAATCATTTTGTAATTCTTTAAACTCATTAACTGGTTTTCCAATTCTTTTAACTTTACTTGTACATCCTACCACTGAATTATTTTTTTGAAGTACATTGATAGTTTTTTCTAAAAAATTATTTTCCCATAAATCATCGGTAGCAGCCCAAACAAAATATTTTCCTACTGCTTGATCTAAAACAAATTTAAAATTTTGAATACTTCCCATATTTTTTTCCTGACGATAATATTTTATTCTTGAATCTTTTTTTAAAAACTCTTTACAAATTTTATCTGTATCATCTGTGGATGCATTATCTGAAATAATTAACTCATAATTAACAAAACTTTGTGAAAGAATTGATTCTAATCTTTTTTTTAAGAATATTTCTCCATTAAAAACTGGAAAACCTATGCTTAGTTCTGGATCCATTATACGTGATTATATTTTTATAATCTAATATTTAGTTTGGTATACATTTGAGATAACCACAAGGACCAACAGTAATCATAAGTTTTTCCTCTATTTCTTTTTCATTTACAAATCTAGTATTATTTTTTAAAAATTATTTTACTGCTGTTTTTGGATTATTACTTTTTTCCCATGCATATTTTAATGATGTGCTTCCAACAATACCACTTCCACCAATAATTTTGATTTCAATTTTTAATCCAAGTTTATTTTATATCCAATATTATAGCTAAATACAAGTAATTAACATTTAACATGATTTTTAAGAATTTGTAAAATCATATAAATCAAGTACCTTACAACCAGACTCATAAAATTTAGATTTGACTTGTTTCAACCCTTGTTCATTCATTTTTTCTATCAAATTTTTTTGTTTTGAAGGTTCACAATAAAATAACATATGTCCGCCACCTCCAGCTCCAGTTAATTTACCACCAAGTGCACCGGATTTAATTCCTAAATTATACAAATCATTAACATATTGATTAGTTATACCATTAGTAAATTTCTTTTTTGCTTCCCAACCACTGTTAAGTAATTCAGCAAATTTTATTATATCGGATTGTGATAGTGAGCTGTACATTTTTTCAGATAATTCTTTAACATAATGTAATGCATTGATAGTTTCAGGATTATTTTCTTTTATTAATTTAATTTGATTCTCTAATATGTTTGAACTATTTCTTGTTTTACCAATGTAAAAAAGTAATACATTTTTTTCTAATTCTAATAAAGAATTTTTATTTATTGGAATTTTATTAACTGTAACATCATCATTTTTGAATTGAATAAAATTGAAGCCCCCAAATGCTGAAATATATTCATCTTGTTTTCCAACCATCCAATTTAATTTATTTCGACCAATATCATAAGCCCTTTCTGCAATATCCTCATTACTCATATTTTCTTTTTTTAAAGTAGAAATAGTTTTTACAAGATTTACTGCTAAACTACTAGAAGCACCTAATCCAGAGCCAGGCGATACTTCACTGTTCAACATTAAATTTGCTCCATTTTGATAATTAAGGGATTTGACTACAGTTACTACTAATTCACTACCACGTTGAATTTTAAGATCATTAAACTTTGTTGGAGGATAATGTACTTGAAAATCAGATGAAAAAACTTGAAAAGAATTATCTTCTCTTGGAGTAACTATTACATATGTAAAACGATTAATTGCAGTGGATACAACACTCCCTTCAAAATTTTCATAATATTCCTTAAGATCAGTTCCACCGCCAGCAAAACTAAGTCTTAATGGTGAAGTTCCTAGTAGCATTTTTGACTCGTTCTTAAAATAAAAATTTGATTATAATTAAGGTTATGGTAAATTTATTAATTTTTACAAATTTTTTATAATATACGATTTTAATTACACTGTAATAATTTATAATTATGTATTTACTAAAATAATATCTTTGTTTTGAATCATTTTTGATACTTCATTAGTATAATTAGGATTCATAATAATTATAGATTTAATTTTTTTTTCTTCAATTTCTTTAGGGTTAATTATAATGTGTCCTGATCCAGGAATAAATTTATTCCATTTTTTTGGGTTAATGTCTATTATACAATCAAATATTATATTTTTTGGATCCAATAAATTTGCAAAAGTCGTACTCTTT
>Ga0233427_10001902_pt1 | contig 21001 bp, 22 predicted proteins | sample SI_118_April2016_5_FD_179885 | JGI IMG/M metagenome (GOLD analysis project Ga0233427, IMG submission 179885) | Seawater microbial communities from Saanich Inlet, British Columbia, Canada - SI_118_April2016_100_MG | ecosystem: Environmental > Aquatic > Marine > Inlet | place: Canada: British...
CAGCGGTCGCAGGTGGATTCGACCTCGCGCTCATGGCCGATCTTCGGGTGGCAGCTACCGATGCCGTCTTCGGACAACCACAGGTACGGCACGGCATTCCGGCCTCATACGACCTTGTCGTCGACGCGGTTGGCGACCCCTTGGCACGCGACATCTGTTTGACGGGCCGACTCGTCTTGGCTCAAGAGGCAGTCGCGGCGAGGCTGGTTCACCGACTGACGGGGCCAGAGACCCTCATGGACGTGAGCTGGGCACTCGCCGATGAGGTGGCATCGAACGCAGGCGCAGCGACCACGAAGGCCCAGATCCTCATTCGTCAACCTGACCGCTTCAAGGACTGAGTTCTCCCCCTATGACTGACATTTCTACCGAGACGATCACGAATCCAGATTCCCGATTTGCACCTGGACGAGCGGGGTTCACGTTCACCCTTTCTATGGTGATGGCGGGCACTGCGCTTGCGATCGACATGATGCTTCCAGCGTTCCCCGAGATTCGTGCTGGACTCGGCCTTGAGCCTGGTTCCACGGCTGTCGCCGGGATGATCACCGTGTTCCTGATGGGCCAGGGGCTAGGGCTGCTTCCAGCGGGCTTTCTCGCGGATCGGTGCGGCCGCCGACCCGTGCTTTGGGGCGGCCTGGTGCTTTACATACTTGCCGCACTCGCTGCAGCACTGGCCCCCAGTCTGGGAGTCATGCTCTTGGCCCGGTTCGTGTGGGGAATGGCAACGGCAGGGCCACGCGTCGCAGCGATGGCAATGGTGCGCGACGCCTTTGAGGGCGCCGAGATGGCGAAGCAGATGTCGACGATCATGGCGGTGTTCACGATTGTGCCGACGCTCGCTCCAGCGCTTGGCGCAGGAATTGTCGCGGTTGGCTCTTGGGAGTTCGTGTTCGTTGCGTGTGCCGTCTACGCCGGCGTTGTCTTCGCTCTCACGACTCGCCTCCCCGCCACGATGCAGCATGCCCCAACGAAGGTCGAAGACTCCTGGGCGGAGCTGCGTAGAGGCTTGAAAGTGATCTTTAAGACGCCCGGAACGCTTGGCTACCTGCTGGCGATGGTCGGTCTTTTTGCGTCATTCCTGTCGTATCTGGCGAGCTCAGAGATCATTGTCGATGAGGTGTTCGGCTTGGCCGACTGGTTCCCTGCGATCTTCGCGGCCATGTCCATTCTGATGGCGGGTGTGATGATGACGAACCGACAGTTGGTCGTGAGCGCTGGTCTCGATCGGATGATGCAACTGGCGTGCCCTGCTCTCTTAGCGGCCGTTGTGGTCTTCGTCTCGGTTTCAGTGCTGACAGGCGGCGAGCCACCGTTCTGGCTCTTCTTCGTGTGTGTGGCCTCCGTGATCAGCTGCCAGCAACTATTGGTTCCCAACATCAACGCTGCCGCTATGCGACCGCTCGGCGAGGTGGCCGGCACAGCGGCGGCCATCTTTGGCATGATCCCGATGGTCTTCGGCGCTGCGATCGGATCGATATTCGACCGGGCGTTCAACGGGACCACGACGCCCCTCGCGTTCGGCATGATGTGCGGCGCAATCCTCGCCGCTACCGGGCTGGCGTGGGCACGGGCAGTGGTGCCAGAGGGCTCGTCCGGCTAGCTGCCGGTCCAGTGGGGCGCCCGCTTCTCAGAGAACGCGAGTGGGCCTTCTTTGGCGTCAGCCGATGCCATCATTTCCACCACTGCTGGGTATTCGGCCACTAGCGCGTCGCCGAGCCCCATATCGAGCCCTCGCATGGCGGCCTGTTTGGTGGCTTGAATCGACAGGGGGGCGCAGGCCATGATCTGGTCGATGAGTTCGTTGACTGCATCGTCGAGGCCTGCTGTCGGAGCGACACGATTCACCAGGCCGTGTTCAAGCGCCTCTGCGGCGGTCATCTCCTTGCCGGTGAGGAGGTATTCCATGGCCAGCTTTAGCGGAAGTTGTCTCGGTAGACGGTGTACTCCACCTCCGCCAGCGTAGATCCCGCGTTTGGGTTCTGGGAGAGCGAACGAGGCGTGTTCGGCGGCGACCACGAGATCGCAGGCGAGGGCAACTTCGAAGCCCCCGCCTCTGGCTGCGCCGTTGATACGACCGATCACAGGCTTTGGGAAGTCATAGCGATCGATGAATCGAGTGATCGAGGCCATTGTGGCGTTGTTTTCAGCGACCGCCTCAGGCCCGCGTTGTTGAATCATTGACATGTGCTTGAGGTCGCGGCCCGCGCAGAACGAGCGATCGCCGCGGCCGGTGAAAACGGCCAGCCAGATGTCATGGTCTGCGGCGACGCGGTCGAGGATGTTGCTCCACTCGACGTGCGCCGGTGTGTTGATTGCGTTGGACACTTCAGGCCGTTCGATCGTCACCCATGCCACATGGGGCCGAGGAACCTCGTAAGAGAAATACTCGTAATCCATCACCGGACGCTAGTAGGGCGCCAGTGCTTGACAAAGAGAACGCATCTTGCGAAAAAGTGCTTCTAGGTGGAAGGCCTGGAGTTCTCCCCCCGATCGAACGTGGTATTTTCGTTGCCGCGACGGCCTCTGCCGACTCACGGGACCTGACCAACAAGAACTTGTTGAGATCCGGACCCGAGTCGAGCAACCTGGGTCCTCGTGAAGATCAGCCAGGCGTGAGCACGGTCAGTCGGTTGGGTGGTAGTGCTAAATGACCTGGTCGTACACGCCACGAGAAGGAGAAGGCATACCTATGACGAGCCAGCGTCGAATGTGGGCGAACACCACCGCGAGAGGACTCGCTACCCTTGGCGTGTCCCCTGGTGCGGCTTTGCTAGCTCTGCTCGGCGCAGGTTTGGCTCATCATGGTTAGTGGCGGGCCCATCTTGGTGAGATGGGTTGGCTGATTGCGGCAACGGCTCTCATCGCTCTATCTTCTCGGCTGGCTGTATCTGCGCGGCGAAAAATAACGAACCCTTCGCCGGCGCCGGCGAAGGGTTCAATCGAGACGTTGGTCGGGCAGGCGGGATTTGAACCCACGACCTCCTCGTCCCGAACGAGGCGCGCTACCAACCTGCGCCACTGCCCGTATTGCAGAACCGAAGGGTATCGGCTGTATGGGGTGACGGCTCCTCTGCTTTTAGAGCCGGGCGTGAATCCTCAGGTCGTCGCGAGGGTGCTCTCAACTGCCTGCAGCAGCGAGAATGGGTCGAGCGGCTTGACCAGGTAGCCGTCGGCCTTGGACTCGTTGGCGAGGAAGATGTCGACTTCACGATCGAGCAGCAAGATGATCGGCCGCTCGTCGAGATCACCCATTTCTTCACGGTGACGGACTGCTAAACACGCGGCGACCCCACCCATGTTGCCGATCTGAAGATCAAGCAGCACCAGAGCCGGCTCTACCTGCATGATGGCGGGTACGACGTCGATGCCGGCGCGCACACGGTGCAGAAGATGAAGCCCGGCAATGGTGGCCTCGACCTCGTCGGTGAGCCAGTCAGAATCGGTGGCGAGAAGAATGTCCGTCACAGAGAGGATCGTACACCTCGTCCAGGGCGGCCCCACGTTGGCACAACACACGTTTTGGGGTCTGTGTTGCTGCGGTGAATGAGCCGTTACCAGGCGTGTGTTGTCGGCACGCGTGGAGCGGATCGGATTCTTTGGGTACGATGCCGCTGTGCTTGAAATCCGTGTTGATCGCCCAGAATCAGCTGACTACGTTCAGCTTTGCCCTGAGGGCGAGCTAGATGCATATTCAGTGGCGCAGTTCCGTGAGGCCTTTGCCGAGCTTGGTGCTGAGCCTCGACTGATCGTGAACCTTGCCGGTGTGCAGTTCATGGACTCAGCGGGTTTGGGTGCCCTGATCGGCGGAATTCGTAAGGTTCGCGACAATGACGGGCGTATTGCCGTGTTTTGTGATCGGGCCAACATCACCCGGCTTCTTCACACCACTGGGTTCGATCGCATCGTCCCGGTCAAGGAAGATCTCGGCGAGGCGGTATCGGCCCTCGACGACGACCCGAGCTGAGAACCCTGGCGACAGCGAAGGCGCTGCGAGCGAGACCCATTGGGGCTCAGTCGGTTAGTAGGCGGGCAATCTTGGCGAGACTGTCGATGTCGTGAACGTCGTCGTGGAGCATTGGGACTCTGGCCGTCAACGCGTCGGGGGCGGCGTTCTGAAGTTCGGCGATGCGGAGATCGTCGCCAGCCGATGTCGCGGTGAGATCGGCAAGGGCTTGGGCAGCACCGCCCGCTGCGGAACCGGCAAGTGATACCGCCAGCTCAGTGGCTCTCTTTGGTGTCGTTGAGAGTTGGGGCAGCATTCGATTGACCACGACGGCGGATGCGTTGAGATCGGCGCAATGTAGACGGCGAAGGAAGTAACGAGCCTCGTCGATCGTGTCGGCTCGGGGTGAGGCGACAAGCACGAAGGCGGTGCGTTCGTCGCCGAGAAGTTCGATGGTGGCGTTGGCCCGATCACGAAAGCCTTCCTCCATCCCCTCGAAGGCTTGAAAGAACGCGACTGCTTCGTCGACGACTGTGGCGCCGACAACACGGGCGAGTTGGCGCAGGACCTGCTGCGCTGCGGTATTGATGACTTTGAACGGGCCCCGACCTGGAGCGGTGACGATGCGGTAGATCGGGTTGTCGAGCAAGCGTGACAGCATCTTGGGTGCTTCGAGGAACGCCAACGCGTCACGTGTAGGTGGTGTATCGACCACAACGAGGTCGTAGTGGCCGCTGTCGTGAAGCTCGTTGAGTTTTTCAACAGCCATGTAGTCCTGAGTACCGCTGAGAGTGCCGCTGACGTTGCGGTAGAAGCGGTTACCGATGATGCGCTCGGCTTGGGCTTCGTCGTGGGCGTGACGGCGCACCACCTCGTCAAAGGTCGATTTGGTGTCGAGCATCACTGCACTGAGTGAACCCGACCAGGGCCCATCGATTAGGCGAGGGGTGTTGTCGAGTGCGGCGATACCGAGGGCATCGGCCAGTCGTTTCGCCGGGTCGATGGTGACGACCACAGCCCGCTTGCCGGCCTGTGCCGCGGCGACAGCCGTCGCGGCTGAGGTGGTGGTCTTGCCAACGCCGCCAGTGCCGCAGCAGATGATGACTCGGTGGCTTTCGATCAGTTTCCGATAGTCGGTCACAATGCCTCGATTCCAGCGAGGAACTCGTCGGCGAGCACATTGATCTCGTCCGGGCCGATCTCGGTGCCGAAGATCTGCGACATGCGGATCTGAGGAAGCGGAAGCTCAGCGCCGAGCCGATCGAGTTGTTCATCCTGCAATGCGGCTCGCGATGCACGAAAGGCGGCGGCCTGGGCGAGATCGGATCGTTCGTCCCTGCTGGCCTTGGCTCGGGCAACCGAACGGTCGAGCCCGTCACACTTGGGAAGCACACCGTTGATGACAACGGGGGCAAGTTTCACGCCGACTTCGTCCTCGACGGCGTACGACGTCTCGATCAGTTCGTTGATCGGTGTCTCTTCCGCGATGGTGACCAGCATCAGTTGTAGACGCTTTGGGTCGCCGATGAACTCGAGTACGTCCACGGCCTGGCGATGAATCGTCCCGTTGCGGGCCGCGTCACGAACGCCGGCTGGACTCCGCAGGAAGCCGAGCGCATGGCCGGCTGCGGGCGCATCGACGATGATCAGGTCGGTTACCCCTTCGGACTCGAGGGCCCTGATTCGGCCGAGCACCAGCAAATCCTTGATTCCGGGGGTTGCCGTGGCGACCACCTCAAGAATCCCGGACTTCGCCATGCGTTTCATCAAACGATTGAAGCCATGGCTCGATAGCCACTCCACCAGCGCATCGTCTGGTGTGATCGATCTGCCACGAATTTCACCATGCCGAATACCATTCCGTTCCGCCTCGTGAACCAGCACCGATTCCTCGTAGCCTTGTGGTCTGGCTCCGAACATTGGAGCTGCGGCCGACCGTCCGGCTACTTCTACGAGAAGTACGGACAGGCCACACCGTGAAGCTGCTGCAGCGATTGTTGCGGCAGTGACGGTCTTACCGACTCCACCCTTTCCCGCTACGACCAGGACCCGCGAAGATGCGAAGAAATGACCGGGATCCATTTCCCTCCTCGCCCATGCAATCGACGGTTCGACGCCGAGTCACCTTATCGGCGGCTTTTGTTGCCCTCTTGGTTGCAGTGCTGTCGGCCATGTCGCCCGCTCGTGCAGAGGCGACGGGCAACGCCCAAGAATCCATTGAGCCATTGGTCTTCGACGTCGTTCAGATGTCCGGCTTTCTGGACGGCATCGTCGCTGACTATCTCGAACGCTCCATCGAACGAGCCGAGAACTCTGGTTCTGGTGGAGTCATCCTCCAGGTCAACAGCACCCGTGCCGTAATAGACGACGAGCGACTTACCGAGTTGGCTGAGCAAATCGCCAATGCCGACATTCCGGTCTATGCCTGGGTTGGTCCGAGCGGGGCGCGCGCTGAGCGAGAGGTCGCCCAACTTCTGGGTACCGTCGACGAACTGGCCGTGGCTGTTGGCTCTCATTTCGGCAACACCGGTGAGTTGGTCATCCCCGCAGAGTTGCTGTCCCCCGGGTTCCTCGCCGCGGCCGATGCCATCGAGCACGACACGATCAACGAGCAAGGCATGCTCTCTGTCGGCCTGGCAGACCGTAACTCACCGACCCTCGCGTTCTTTGCGCTTGAGTTGCCGGGTTTTGAGACTCAGATTGACTCGAGCGGCGACGAAGCGCTGCGGGTGCCAGTGTCGCCGATCCGCTTCTCCAAGTTGGCGGTGTTCGATGGTTGGATGCATACGTTCGCCAGCCCAGCGATGGCGTACCTGCTCTTCCTCATCGGAGTCGGCCTTCTTATCTTCGAGCTGTACACCGCAGGTGTCGGTGTTGCCGGCGTTCTCGGTGCCGGTTCGTTCATTCTGGGTTGCTTTGGTCTGGCCGTACTCCCGGTCGAACCGTGGGCACTGGCGCTTCTCGTGATTGCGATGTTCGGTTACGCAATCGATGTCCAAACCGGTGTCCCCCGAGTGTGGTCGGTGATTGCCACGATATGTCTTGTGGTCGGCTCACTCTTCCTGTTCGACGGGTTCGGCATCAGTTGGGTAACGCTTATCGTCGGCGTGCTCGGCGTCGCTATTTCAATGATCTCGGGTATGCCTGCCATGATCCGCACCCGCTTCGGCACCCCGACGATTGGCCGCGAGTGGATGATTGGCTTTATGGGTGAAGCCGCGGACGACATCAAAAAGGAGGGCGTCGTCATGATCGACGGCGCTCCCTGGAAGGCGAGAATCAACCGCTCCACGCCGATCGCCAAGGGTGATCCCGTTCGCGTTGTGGCGATCGAAGGTCTGTATCTTGAGATCGAACCCGAGGAGGGCGGCGCTCGCGACTATCGCGAGATGCGATCGTCCAGCGGCGACGTCGAGGCCTGAGTCTCCACTGGGGCTAAGCGGCGCTCCAACATTTCGGTCTGTTCGTCAAGCGGGTCGTCCGGGTGAAGATGACCGGCGGCATCTTTTTGCGCCACAGTCTGGTCCGAGGCGGTGGCATTGCTGAATCCGACTCGTGCATGAAACACCGCGACACGTCATCGAAAACCCTATGTGACTGCTCGGCACCGGCCACGGTCTCATTGTCGCGAAGGCATGTCATCAGGTCGTGAATCGACCGATGAGGCCTTTCTTGGCTGAGTTTCATACTGAAATCAGTATAAATCCACACAGAGTGACCAAAAAGACGTCAATACTACGCTTTGCGTTTGTGACATTCGTCTCATCGTGATAATCCGTGGCATAGAGCAAGGGGAACACATGACAATTCCTAGCGAACAGGCGGACTGGCAACTTCGGGCAGCGTGTCGTGGACCTCACGCTGTGGTGTTCTTTCCACCGACGCAGCCAGAGCGACGTGACGAGAAGCACTTCCGCGAAGAACGGGCAAAGTCGATCTGTGGCGACTGCACAGTTCGCGACGATTGTCTCGAATATGCCCTTTCAATCCGTGAGCGACACGGCATCTGGGGTGGTCTGAGTGAGGCCGAACGGCGGTTGATGGCCACCGTCTGAGACGGTTGCCACGACAAGACAACACACCAAAGCAGCTAAAGGGCGGGAAGCCGCGGTCCGGCGATCCGGAGGTCATCGCGACGACGCGTGACGCCGGTGTTGTCGAGACGGGTGATGAGCGGGATCGCGAACTTACGTGTTGTCCCCCACGCATCACGGGCCTGAGCCACGGTGATTCCTTCAGGGTTTTCCTTCAGAAGCTTTGCTACCACGAGAGCGGCATCGTCGATTGCTGAGGCGGCAAAGAATACGCCGTCCTCCTCCACGACGTCCCCTCGCCTGACAAGCTCCCGCAACTCTGCTCGATCGATCCCCTCAGGATCGGGGGGATCGAACGGTGCAGCGGCCAGCTGATCGACGAACGAATGCTCGGCCAGAGGATCGGCCGCCGTAGCAACTCGCACGTGACCGCCGTCGATGGACAACTCGCCGAGGGTGTCGAGCACGGCTCGTTCGAAGTCATCAAGCGATGCCAGGTCGAGGCCAAGTGAACCGGCCTGGTCCACGGCACCGCGAATCCGCTGTTTGGTGGCATCGATTTCGCTTGGGGCCACAGCCCAGTTGCCAACATCGGGTAGTCGACGTTCGCCGGTGAGGCGCAACAAATGATCGATGTCGACGCGGCCACGCTCGGCGATCACCCGATCGATGTTGCGGTCCGGTCGCGCTTTCGCCGCGGCGACCAGTGGATCGACATCGAGGATCTCGCCACCACCCAAGGTGACGCCTTGGCCCGATTCACGGATGATGAAGCGATCGCCGGGAACTAAGGGAAGCCCCTGAGGGAGGTGAAGGCGGATGAAGCCGCTCTCGCCGGGATCGATCGTGTCAGGGCCGAGCACACGAAGGCGAACCGAGTGTTCGCCGCTGCCGAAGTAGGCAACGTGAGCACCGCGCCTACTGACAGGACGGTCGAGCGACTGGAGGACATCAAGGGATGCGTCGACTCGACGGGTTACGTGCCACTGATCTGCCCGTACAAGCACGTCGCCGCGGGTGAGTTGGTCGTGGCTCACGCCACCGAGATTCGCAGCCACACGATTGCCCGGTGGGATCTTGGTACGGCCGGCGTGCTGGCTCTGCAGGGCACGCACCCGCACGTCGATGCCATGGGGAAGCGTCGTGTATTCATCATCCACGCGGATGAGTCCGCCGGTGAGGGTGCCGGTGACAACGGTTCCGGCACCTTTGGCTGCGAAGACACGGTCGATCCAGAGGCGGGGTTTCTTGAGGTCGGTTGCAGTTGGCGTGTTGTCGAGCAGTTCGTCGAGCGCCGCACCGAGGTCGCTGAGGCCGATGCCATCGATGGCGTCCACGGGAACGATGGGTGCGTCGGCGAGGAACGTGCCGGCAACCCGGTCGCCGATTTCGAGCATGGCGAGTTCGACCAACTCTTCGTCGGCCTGGCCGACCTTGGTGAGTGCAATCATGCCGTGGCGGATACCGAGCAGTGACAGGATTCGCAAGTGCTCCTCGCTCTGGGGCTTCCAGCCTTCCGTGGCGGCGACGACGAAGAGGCACGCGTCGACACCGCCGACCCCGGCGAGCATGTTCTTGAGGAAGCGCACATGACCGGGCACATCGATGAAGGAGATCCCCCGACCGGACGGAAGCTTGGTGCCGGCAAAGCCGAGATCGATGGTGAGGCCGCGGGCCTTCTCCTCGTCGAGGCGATCGGGATCAGTGCCGGTAAGTGCCTTGATGAGCGTTGATTTGCCGTGGTCGACATGGCCTGCGGTGGCGACAACGTGCATCAGCGTGACGTCTGCATCAGAGGCCAGCCAGCGCCTCAGCGACTTCGCTGTCGTCGCCGGGGTGAATGGTACGCATGTCGAGCACTGTGCGGCTATCGATTATTCGTCCGATGAGCGGTCGTTCGCGTTCACGTAACACGGCGCGGTGATCGCCGTTGATAGCGACGCCGACAGATGGCATTTCGACACCAGGCAATGTGCCGCCGCCAGGAGTGGACGTGACATCGACCACATCACCGATGCCGAGAGCGACGGCGCGGGAGCGGAGTTGTTCAACAGGAGTCGAGGCCATCCGCCAGAACGGGATGGCCTGGCCATCATTGCGAAGGTACGCGAGAGCTGTGGCTTGGAGCGCTCCCAAGACAAGTGAGCCGGGGCGAAGGGCACGCGCCAGCGGGTGGCGGGCGCAGGACGCCACGAGATCGGCATCGCCGGCGATGATCCCCGCCTGGGGCCCGCCGAGAAGCTTGTCGCCGCTAAACGTCACAAGGTTGGCACCCGCCTCAAGGGTCTGACGAGCGGCGGGCTCATCAGCGAGCCAACCGGGCGGGCCGCCATCAAGCCAGGGGCAACGAGAATCGAGCAGTCCAGAGCCGATATCGGCAACGAGCGTTGGACCCAGGTCGGCGAGCTCCGCAGTACGAGGAGCTTCGGTGAAGCCAACAATTTTGTAGTTGGACTGATGAACCTGAAGGATGACACCAACATCATTGGCCGGGTTGTCGACGGCTTTGGCAAAGTCGGCCCTGCGAGTGCGGTTGGTTGTGCCGACCTCAACAAGGCGAGCACCAGAACGGTCCATCACCTCAGGCACACGGAAGCCCCCGCCGATCTCAACTAGTTCGCTACGAGAGACGACGACATCGCGTCCCTCAGCAAGCCCGGCCAGAACAAGGAGCACAGCGGCGGCACAGTTGTTTACGACGAGTGCCGCCTCGGCACCGCAGGCTCGCGCCAGGAGTGCCGGCGCGGTGGCCATACGCGAGCCGCGCTCGCCGGTGGAGAGATCGAGCTCGAGGTTGGAGTAGCTCTCCGGTTGCTCCCAGGCCAGTGGAGCTCGGCCGAGGTTGGTGTGGAGCAACGTGCCTGTGCCGTTGATGACTGGTCGCAGCAGGCGACGGGCCATGTCTTCAGCGATCTGGCGGGCGACGTCTGGTTTGCCGCTGGCGATCGCGGCTCGGGCTGCATCCACCAGCATCGGGTGGGGCAGGCCAACGTCAGAGAGCGATCGGGCCAGCTTGTCGACCGACGGTGGACGTTGCGAGGGAGCGGGATCAGTCACAGCTCGGTCAGCCTAGATGGTCGACCGTGGCCGTTATCCCTCGTACCGCGTTCCGATGGAGAAATCTTGCCCCTCGCTCCGTGCCCGGATTCACGACAGCGAGGGCGCTCACCGGGTTTGGAAGGTTGATGATATGGCCGAGGCGATAGTCGTTCGCCAGGTCTGAGGCGCTGTAACCGGTGATGCCGAGGGTGTGGAGGCGATCGAGATAGCGGTCGAGTACGGCTGGTTCGAGGCGGCGCCGGTCGTCGGTGGCGAGAGACCCAGCACAGAAGAAGGCGAGGTCATATGCGCCTCGACTGCGCGTGGCGAGCTGAAAGTCGAGGAGCACGGCTCCTGTGACACCAGACAGAGACCGGTCGAAGAGAGCATTATCCAGGCGGGCATCGCCATGAACGACGGTTCGAGGGCCCTTGGCAAAGGTGTCGATGGCGCTCTCGAACTCGGCTCGGGCCGCCGGGGCAGCGTCGAGGATGGCAGCGTCGAGCGCTCCGCTGAGCTTGGTCACACAGGTCTCCCACGTCTGATCGAAGATCTTGCCGTAGCCCACAACGGTCGGATGGTTGACATCGGGAAGCCAGTCCAGATCTGCGAGTGTTTCGTCATCCCACCAGGCGGCGTGCCAGGTGGCGAGGGCGTCGACCATTGCGAAGGTTTCCTCGTCGGAAGCCCCCGCCAGTTGGTCGCCCCCGGAGAGAGCGCCGAGGTCGTTGAGCAAGAGCCAGCCGCGCCCAGCATCGTCGTCCCATCCTTGGGCGAGGCAAATCGGGGTGGAGGCTCTCTCCCATGGGCGAAGGTCGCGATAGACGCCAGCCTCGCGGCGGTCGTAGCTGAAGTGGTTGACGATCCATTCGTTTTCAGGATTTGTCGTCGGGAGCTTGGCCACGATACTCGCAGGCCCATCAACGCCTGATGGCCACATGAGCCCGATGCGTCCGAGCGTGCCCAATAGCCCGAAGCCTGCGCCGATCTCTGTGACCGTGACCCTCGTCGGGTCTACGTCGACCACGCCGGCGGCTCGCAGAGCTGTGCCGATCGAGGCCGCGGTGAGATCTTCGAGTGTTCGCACCTACGATGACCTCGTGTTCCGCATTCTGGCTCTGCTCTTTCTCGTCGTTCCGATCGTTGAGATCTACATCATCATCCAAGTAGGCGCTGCAGTGGGCGGTTGGAACGCGATTGCGTTGATGGTTCTGGTCAGCATCATCGGTGCATGGATGGTGCGACGCGAGGGCCTCAGCCTGATCGGGCGCATCCAGAGCCAGATCGAGGCTGGCTCACTGCCGACCAAGGAGCTCGTGGACGGGTTGCTCGTCGTTATGGCTGGCGCCCTGATGCTGACGCCGGGCTTCCTCACCGATGCCTTCGGATTGTTCTGCCTGTTCCCGCCGACGCGAATACTTATCCGCACCGTGTTGATCGCACGGTTCGCCAACAAGGTCCGGGTCGCTGGCAATGGCTTCGGGGCGTTCGGGACAGGCGGTCCCGGTGGCGTCACGAATGCGGGCTTTCATGGCGGCTTCGGTGGCGTGGTCGACGTAGGGGAAGCAACGATCCGACCCGATGACGAAGATGATTCGATCGAACTCGGTCCGCCTGACTGATCCCTCTGGTCAGTGAGGTTTACCCCTGAGCGGCCACGAGCTCAGCGAGACGGATCACCTCGATCGGCGAGCTCAACAAATATCCCTGTGCATAGCGGCATCCGAGTTCTCGGATGGCATCGAGATCTTCTGGCGTCTCCACACCGACAGCACATACGTCGATGCCGCGATCGGTGATTGAGCCAATGACGAGCTCTGCACGGGTGCGGCCGCGGTCGGTGTGAATCCCGTGCACGAGCCGCTTGTCGAGCTTGACAAGGTCGATTGAGTTCTTATTGATCAGCGTGCTGTCGCTCGCGCCGAGATACTCGTCAATGACGATGCCTGCGCCGAGCGCGCGAAGCTGGGTGATGAGACGAAGGCCCGCCCCCTTCTGCGAAAGAATTTCGGGGTGGAGTTCCAGTTGCACCTGCTCTGCGGGGAGATCAGCGTTGTGCATCGTCCGAGCAAGGGTCAACGGGAAGCGGCTGTCGAGTACCCGCTGGTCCGACACGTTGAGAGAGACAAATATTGGATTGTCCCCCATCTGGGGAAGTGTGCGAACCGCTGCGGCGGCGCGTTGAAGGACTGTTTCTTCGATGCGGCGGATGAGGCCGCTGTCTTCGGCGGCGTCAACGAGCTCTCGCGGATTGAGGTGACTGCCGTCTTCGCCGGCGATGCGAAGCAGGGCTTCGCAACCGACAACCCGTTCGGTTTCAAGCTCGACAATCGGTTGGTAGTGGACCTCGATGGTGTCGTTGTCGAGCGCTGTGCGAAGGCGCTGATCGACGGTGTTACGGCGAGCGGCTCGGGTGCGAAGCTCGTCGTCGAAGAGTTCGCAGCGGTCGCGGCCAAGAGCCTTCGCCTGATAGAGGGCAGTTTCGGCTTCGCTGACGAGGTCTTCTGCATTGCGATCGGTACGACCGATGGCAATGCCGATCGACATGGTTAGTCCGTTGAGTGGGCTGTCGAGGCTGGTGTCAATGCAGGTGGCACGAAAGCGTTCGCCGAGGGCAGTCGCTTCAGCCACGCCAAGCACATCTGGACAAACGATTGTGAATTCGTCGCCACTGAATCGGGTCAGGATGTCGTCGGGGCGGAGTGCGTCTTCGAGTTTGGCGGCCAGGAAGCGGAGCGCGTCGTCGCCGGCGCTGAAGCCACGGGTGTTGTTCACGGACTTGAACCGGTCAATGTCGATCGAATACACGGCGACCGAGTGGTCGCTGGTGACCGTGTCCTGGATCGCGCCCTCAAGCATCTCGAGCAAGTATTCGCGACCGGGTAGGCCCGTGAGATTGTCAAGAATCAACTCGTCATCAGCATTGCCAACGAGGGTGGTTGCGCCGCGTTCGTTGCCGAGAACGACGATGCGAACGGTCCTACCTGAATTTCCATAGTCACCCTCGACACGGGCCAAGATCGTGGTGCCGAAGCCGCCAGGGCGTCCTTCAGCGATGCGGAGAAGGCTAAACACAGCAGTTGCGTCGTCAGGGTGGAGATTCGTCGGTAGCCCAAATCCGGCTAGCCGCTCGCTGGTGCACTCTCCATCGAACTCTCGTATCCGGGTAGCTGCTGCTACCCGGCGATTCCACGATGTCATCCTCTGTCGCCTCTCTTCTAACGACCTGCCGGGCTCAATCGGCAGCCGCTGGTAGCGAATTGAGGAGTCCCGGATCTTGAACTCGTGCGACGTTGTCTCTCTTTTCGAGGTCTCCGTGCGCGAGTTCGTCCGGGTATCAGGCTGATTCGTCGAGGTCGAGTTGGTCGAGGGCGGCCACGGCCGCGTCGAGCATGCGGGCGCTACAGCCGGCCATTTCGATCGGGGGTACGTACTCCTCGGCGATCGCGGTAGCGATCCCCCGCAGCACGTCGGCGGCATCACCCTCACCGAGAGAGGCGGGTTCGCCGGTATCACCGCCGGCGCTGACGATTGGCTCGATGGGAACACTGCCGAGGAGCGGAACACCGATGTCGTCGGCGAGTTGCTGCCCACCACCAGCACCGAATAGCGCGTGGCGGGACCCGTCCGGGGCAACGAACTCGGTCATGTTCTCGATGACACCCACGATGCGGAGGTAATTTTTGCGGCCCATATCGGCGACGCGCGCTGCCACCTTCTGAGCATTCAGAGCCGGAGTGGTAATGATCACCATCTCGGCTCGCGGAAGCATCTTGGCGAGACCCATCTGGACGTCGCCGGTGCCTGGCGGCATGTCGATCAGAAGATAGTCAAGGTCATCAGGCCAGCCGACGTCTTGGCAGAAATGCTGAACGGCACGGTTCAGCATGAGTCCTCGCCACATGAGGGCGGAGTCTTCCTTGGCGACAAGAAAGCCCATCGACACGATCTCGACTCGGCCCTCGCCGATCTCGCGAACCAGCGGCTGAATCTTGCCCTCAACAGAGAGCAGATCGCCTTCGACGCCAAGCATGCGCGGCACGGAGAAGCCCCAGATATCTGCGTCCATCACACCGACGGCGTAGCCTTTCTCGGCGAGAGCAGCGGCGAGGTTGGTGGTGATCGACGACTTGCCGACACCACCCTTGCCCGACGCAATCATCACAACTTTGGTGGTGGGGGGGATGGCGGTGTCAGGGGCATCCTGGCTGACGTTGAAGCGCGCCTTGGACATCGCCTCAGCCCGTTCGTCTTGGGTGAGCTCGCCCCAGTTGATTTTCACCCTGGTGACACCGGGAAGGTTGGTGAGGCGGCTGCGGATGTCTTTTTGGATCTGCGCTCGCAGCGGACAGCCCGACGTAGTGAGTGCGATCTCGAGGACAACGACGCCGTCCTCGCTGACCTGAGCGCCCTTGGCCATGCCCAACTCGACGATGTCAGACCCAAGCTCTGGGTCAATCACGCCACGCAAAAGACCCATGACATGCTCGGTGGTCGGGGGTGCGATGTGGGGCACCACTTCAGCTTAGGGAATATCTGGCGGTACACTCTTGCTCACCGGTACGCGGGTTCATTCCCGCCCGACACTCATAGGAGCTCACCATGATCACCCTTACCGATCGTGCCGTAGGCAAAGTTGGCGAACTCATCAGCGCTGAAGGCGAAGATGGCCTTGCCCTTCGTGTCGCCGTGCGCCCTGGTGGATGTAGCGGTTTTTCCTACGAGATGTACTTCGACACCGACCGTGACACCGAAGATCTCATCGCTGATTACAACGGCGTCGGCGTGGTCGTTGACCCGTCGTCCGCCCAGCTTCTCGAGGGTGCAACCCTCGACTACAAAGATGGTCTCCAAGACGCCGGCTTCTCGATCGACAACCCCAACGCCCAGCGCACCTGTGGCTGCGGTTCGTCCTTTAGCTAACGAGTTGCGGCGTTTGCTCGAAGCAAGGCTGCATCTCTGCTAAAGCGTTGCGATGGCCTCGTTCAGTTCGACGCGGTCCCATGCCAGGTCGAGACGGGCGATGATTTTGCCGTCACCGTTTGCTGCGAACAAGATGGGCTCGTAAGGGAGCCCTAGCGATGCAACGATGGGGGATGTGTCGGGGAACTTACCGGAGGTGAAGTCGGCTGGGTCGACGTAGACCTCGGCGTGGATGAAGTCGATGCTGTCGTAGGCTGGCGCCTCCTCGATGAGGAGGTCGACCACCGGGCCGCAGATGTCGGTCTGGCAGAAACCTGGCGTGGCGATGAGCAACACGGTAGGCCGGCCGTTGGCCAAAACGTCGTTGAGATTGTGGTCGTGGAACGGGCAGTCGATGGCTCGAGTGCAGAGGTCAACGACACCGCGGCTGTCATCGAGCGTTGGCGTGCCGATGGCGGGGAGGCGGTCGCCGGGCTGAAGTAGCGAGACTTCGCCGGCGTCGGCGATCAGAATGTCTATGGGCGAAATGTCGGGGTAGTCGGCCAATGACACGACATAGGCGCCTGCATCGGGGAACGTCACCTTCAGTGGGTAGTACGGCGTGATGATGCCCGAGCGGTGTGCGGTGACCGAGGTCTCAGTGATCACCGTGTCGCCGCGGGTGACAATGAATGTGAGGTGGTCTGGCGCACTCTCGCGCATGATGTCGACAGAGTCAGAGATCGCGAACGGCATGCGCTGCTCGATCCCGGCGATCATGGTCGAGGCGGCCCGATATCCGTCGGGAAATCGAACGACGAGAAACTCGGGTGCAGCTGCAGGAGTGCTGCTGCTTCCGCAGGCGGTGGCGAGAGAGATGGCGGCGGATCCGATCAGGAACGTGCGTCGACATACATGACTCATTAGCAGTGACCGTAGCCTCACGATGATGGCAACCGATGCGCATCGTTCTCTTGAGGTCATCGTCGATGGCGAGCCCGTAGCCGTCGACGATGAGACGGCAACCTTGCTCGATGTTCTGCGGGCGGCAGGCAAGACGTCGGTCAAGGACGGGTGTTCCCCGCAAGGTCAGTGCGGCTGCTGCACGGTGCTTGTTGATGGTCAACCTCGGGTGTCGTGCGTGACGCCGGTGCGTCGAATGCGCGGTCGTGAGATCACGACGGTTGATGGGATCGATACGACGGATGCTGATCGCTGGGTCGATGCGTTTGCCGAGACTGGTGGCAGCCAGTGTGGGTTTTGCACGCCAGGTATCATCTGCCGCTTCGAAGGGCTGCGGTCCAAGGGCGCACGCCACGATGACCGCGGCGTCGCTGCTGATTCGCTGCTCGCCCACATGTGCCGCTGCACCGGATGGCAACCGATTGTTGATGCCTGGGTAGCCTTCCCGACAGCCACCGGAGCGGTCCGATCCGAGGCAGCTTCCCAGCGAGCTGAACTCGAAGGCGGGTCGGCCCAGTCGACTGATCCGGATGTAGCGATTGGCCGAGGCGGGTTCGCCGATGACACCGCTCCCGCTGACGCCTTGGCTGCCGTTCTCGACGCGTCGACAGGCGAGTGGGTGGTCGCTCCCACCCGGGCTGAAGCCTTGCGTCTTGCGGGCAAGGTCCAGGGCCGCCGTACCACTGCGGAATTCTCTCCGCCGATCGAGATGCCGGCGGGTGACTGGGCGCGTACGTTGCGAACGAGTTGGACCGAGCCCGGTTATCTTGAGACTGACGCGGCCTGGTGTGCCCCTGGGGATGAGCCGGTTTCGCCGCTGGAGAACGCCGGGGCGTTCGGTGGCAAGGTCAATTCCGAAGTCGGTGAAGTGGCGCGCCGGTTGGCCGATGAACACGGACGACCAGTTCGCGTGCTCTTCTCGCGCGAGGACGTCGTTTATCGTGGGCCGAAGCGCCCGCCGGTCGCTGCAGGGGTGCGCGCCGACGGAAGCGGCATCGTTCGAGTTGCCCGTACCACTGGCATCGCTGATGTGATCACAACAGTTAGTCCCGGCTTGGAGGTCGAAGAGGTCACAGTCGCTGGACCTCCGACATCGGCTGCCATTCGTGGCGCCGGATGGCTCGAGATGGTGGTGCTGTTGGCTGGCCTTCGAGGACATGTCGGGTGGATCACTGCGCCCGGCGGTGGGTCTGCTACTGCGTCGGTGCTCGAGGATGGTTCGGTCGACGTCCGCGTCCGCTGCGGCGCTCCACTCGACGAGACGATCTTGCGCAGCTATTGCATCGGAGCCGCCCACATGGGGCTCGGACTCGTCACGAGCGAGTCGCTCGGCGTCGATACAGACGGGGTCATCCATGATCTCACTGTCCGATCGTTTGGGATACTGCGAGCGGTTGATACGCCGTTGATCACCGTCACGATCGAGTCTGACGATGGGCCTCCGGTCAATGGAAGCGATGCCGTGATGGCTGCGGTTGCCGCAGCCGCATGGCTCGCGAGTGGCTGCGCCCAGGATTGGCCTACTGGTTGACCGGCGCTCGGGCGTTAGGCTGATGGCTATGAGCAAGCCAGTCGGTCCTTACACGCCCATCGTCCGCGGTGGCGATCTCCTTTTCACCTCCGGTCAGATCGGTCTCGCCGACGGTGCGATCGTCGAAGGAGGGCTTGAGGCCCAACTTCGTCAAGTGTTCGTGAACCTGCGTGATGTGCTTTCGTCCGCCAACGCGTCGCTTGCCGACGTGGTCAAGACCACCGTCTTCCTTGTCGACATGGCCGACTATGCCGTGATGAACGACATTTATGTGGAGGAGTTCGGGGACCATCGTCCTGCACGCTCCGCTGTCGCAGTCGCCAAGCTTCCGCTCGGTGCCCAGATCGAAATTGAAGCGGTCGCCACCGTTTAGCCTGAAATTATTGCCGGTTACTTACCTCAGGCATAGGTAATCGACAACAATCTGGGTTTAACTAGCGTCATGGATATTGGTGGCATCATCATGATCGTTGCGCTCGTCATCGCCATGCCTGTTGGCGTGCTGATGAGCATGGGGGTACTGGCTGGCGTGCTCGGCGGCCTGGTTGGGGGCAACAGCGATCGCGACAATGTCACCGATGCCGGCGAACCCAACGAGTATCTCGCCCTCGCCAATACCAACCCCTACGAATAGCGGTCAGTGTCCGCTCCGGCAGGTGTCTGACCTCAGGGTCTGAACTCAGGCCCAGCGGCTGGCGCCGAAGCTGTAGCCGACGGACCTCACCGTTTGGATGAGGTTGGCGTGTTCTTCGCCAAGCTTGGCGCGCAGGCGACGTACGTGAACGTCGACTGTGCGGGCGCCTCCGTAGTAGTCGTAGCCCCACACTCGGCTGAGCAGGGTCTCGCGGGTGAATACCTTGCCCGGGTGTGACGCCAAGAACTTGAGCAGCTCATACTCCATATAGGTGAGGTCAAGCGGCTTGCCGGCAATGAGCGCTTGATACGTCTCGAGGTTCATCGCTAGTGCCCCGTATTCGATGACCTCGGCTCGGGCGACCCGACCTGACCGACGGAACTGGTGCTTCAAACGCGCTTCTAGCTCCACGGGATGGAATGGGTAGAGGCAGAAGTCGTCGAAAACGTCTTCGCGAAAGTCGAGGCTGCCAAGCTGCCCGCCACCGATTAGCAGCAAGACGGAATCGACGTTGACATCACCGGAGCGGATAGCTCGGCAGAATCGGAATGCTTCCTCAGGTTGGGAGTTGGCAACAACAATCGCGCCAATCCAACCGTTAGCTGGTTCGTCTCGCCGAGCGGCATCGATATCGCTCGCGCCCTTCCACGCCCAGCCACCCATATCGAGGGCCTGGACCAATTCCGGTGGGGCCGGGTCAGGGTGGACGAGCAGAGGATCCATCAGCTCACCAGGTGGAGAGGTACCGGTCGAGTTCGAACGGGGTGACGTGGGAGCAAAACTCGGCCCACTCGGCTCGTTTGTTGCGAAGGAACCACTCGAAGACGTGGTCACCGAGGGTGTCGCGGGCGAGCTTGGACTCTTCCATCAGGTCGAGCGCCTCGTCGAGTGAGCGTGGTAGCGGCTCGACACCGATCTCTCGACGCTCATGGTCCGTTAGCTCGAAGAGGTTCACGTTTGTCTCGGGCGGAAGTTCGTAGCCCTCCTCAATGCCGCGTAACCCGGCGGCAAGTAGCAGTGAGTAGGCGAGGTAGGGATTGCAGGCACCGTCGAGTGCCCGGTATTCGATTCGGGCCGACTCGGCCTTCCCCTGCTTTCGCACCGGTACGCGTATGAGAGCCGAGCGATTGTTGCGCGCCCAGGACACGTAGGGGGGTGCTTCGGACTTTTCGGCGAACCGCTTGTAGCTGTTGACGAGCTGGTTCGTGACTGCGGTGATCTCGCGGGCGTGGCGAAGGATGCCGGCGGTGAATTGCTTGGCCGTAGTCGACATCTGGTATTCGTCGTCGGGGTCGTGGAAGACATTGGTCTCGCCCTCGAACAGCGACAAGTGTGTATGCATTCCTGAGCCCTGCACGCCGTTGAGTGGCTTGGGCATGAACGTGGCGTAGACACCATTTTCCATCGCTGTTTTCTTCACCACGAGCCGAAGCGTCATGACGTTGTCGGCCATGTCGAGCGCTTCGGTGTAGCGAAGGTCGATCTCGTGCTGGCTAGGGCTGTCCTCGTGGAACGAGTATTCGACCGGAATGCCCATCGCCTCGATCATGTGGATCGTGCGCTTGCGTAGATCGCTCGACACGTCGCCGGTGGTGAGGTCGAAGTACCCGGCATGGTCGAGGGGTTGCGGCGGGCCTTCTGCAGAGTCACCGGAGGCGAAGTAAAAGAACTCGGCTTCGGGAGCAGCGAAGAACGAATAGCCGGCGGCGTGGGCCTTGTCGAGGTTGCGGCGAAGGATTTGTCGTGGATCGCCTTCAAACGGCGATCCGTCGAGGTTGGCGATGTTGCAGAACATCCGACCGCTCGGTTCGTCAGATTGTGCCCACGGTAAGAGTTCAAACGTGGTGGCGTCGGGGCGAGCGAGCACGTCAGATTCGTGGATGCGGGAGAAGCCATCAATAGCGGTGCCGTCGAACTGCACGCCGTCGGTGAAGGCAGCTTCGAGTTCGGCG
>Ga0233427_10001906_pt1 | contig 20964 bp, 18 predicted proteins | sample SI_118_April2016_5_FD_179885 | JGI IMG/M metagenome (GOLD analysis project Ga0233427, IMG submission 179885) | Seawater microbial communities from Saanich Inlet, British Columbia, Canada - SI_118_April2016_100_MG | ecosystem: Environmental > Aquatic > Marine > Inlet | place: Canada: British...
GCAAGGTGTTCGTTGAGAACGGCCAGAGGACGCTTCAGGTTGTCGGTCGCGCTATCGATTGTAGACTGGTCAATGTTATCCCGGTTGAAAAATTTTTGAATCACGATCTGCATCTGTTGTGGCTCGATTTCGCTGATCGCCCAGACACTCCATTGAATGGCTTTAGCCTGTTCACCGTCAGACACCGGATAGAGAGCCGGTGCATACTTTTTGGTCAGGTACAGGTTAATGGCCATGGATTCGAACAGGGTGACTTCGCCATCCACCAGGGCTGGAATACGGCCATTGGGATTGATAGCGAGGTAGTCGTTAGTTTTGGAGTCATTAAAAAAATGAGTCGCAACGTGTGTATACTCAATCCCGACTTCTTCGATGGCCCAAATTGAACGGATGGCCCTTGAGCCCGATACTCCATAAATTGTCGTCGTCATAAAACCTAATCTCGTTAATAATTACCCAGTAGTATAGCGTGCTATGGCCAAACTTTACTTTTACTACTCTTCGATGAATGCAGGCAAATCTACGGCATTGTTGCAAGCCAGCTACAACTATCGAGAGCGCGGGATGAACACGATCGTGCTGGCACCATCTCTTGACGACCGATACGGGCAGGGTGTGGTCACATCGCGAATCGGTTTGCAGTCCAAAGCAGTCTCGATACGACCCGATGAGGATTTGTTTGCCAGGGTAAGTTCGCTGACGAGTGAAAAACCACTTCATTGTGTATTGATCGACGAGGCCCAGTTCCTTTCTAAACAGCAGGTTTTGCAGGTTGGCCGGATCAGTGATCATCTGGACATTCCTGTACTTGCCTATGGATTACGGACTGATTTTAGTGGGGAACCCTTCGAGGGGAGTAAGTATCTTCTGGCGATCGCAGACAACCTGAAAGAAATTAAGGCGATTTGTCATTGCGGCAATAAAGCAACGATGGTGATTCGCCGGGACCCGGACGGGAATATTATTACCTCCGGGGAAAGCGTAGAGATCGGAGGCAATGACAAATACATTTCTATGTGTCGCAAGCATTTTTACGAAGCTTTTGGTGCGCCTAAGTAACGCACGCAGCATTGCCGGGGATAGCGACCGGTAAAGCACGGGTCGAATATATCGGTGTCTCACGCTATTAACTTGTCTGACGAGATTTAATTCGACCGCACCTGTCTTCCAATCGGTGCGGTCTCATTGGCGTTGACGCGGTTTGTAGGGAGCGCTATGTGGCTTCGATTAATGTAAACCGTCGGCGCCAGATGCCACGTATGGCGAGGTAGATCAGCAGACCGAGCGGTCCGGCGATCAGGGTAAGAGCAAGCGGTATGACGATCGCCAGGTGATGAATACTTTCTCGCTTTGCATCTCGTACCAGCCAGGCACCGACAAAGAGGTCGAAGATCAAATAATGGCTCCAGGCACCAACCAGGGTGTCAGGGTTTGAGAATGCGATCAGTAAACCCTCTAGATTACTCATGCCAGCGCCCTCGGGACCCCCTCCTATGATGGAAGTGAACAGATAGAAAGTGTAAACAGCGCCCAGTAGTACCGGAACCAACCCGGAATGAACAACGAGGTTGGTCGCCCGAGCATGAGGTGCGATTAGCAATAAAAGCCAGAAGGGGAGAACCGCAGCGTTAATAAGCGTGTAAACAGTATCGGCCGGCATGAAAGAGTCCTTGGTAACGGTCGTGAATGAAGGCTTGCTATATTGCCGGTACAACGTGTTGTTTGGAAATCTAATTTCATTGTTCAATGAGTGCGTTTACCAAGGACGATGAACGCTCCGGCATTGATCAATGCTGGCCAGCAAAGAAGGTGCTATGGAGGCCATCAGCCCGCTATTTTTGTCGTTTGGGCCGGTGCTTTAGTCATTGTAGACGCGCCAAAGGAGTCTCGATCTATCGGTGGTAAAACAGCGGGGGCGTATCCCTTTTAGGGAGGACAGCGACAGTCTCGTCGACTTCTCTGTAAAAAACAGCCGAGCAAAACGTTGACTCAAATTCAAACAATTGCGAGAAGTCCGGCGACGCTCGAGCAGACGAAAACTGCGCTGGTTGATCAAACCAGTATTCAACAAGGACATCCCAGCCTTCGTAGAATGCTTCCCTACGTGCAATGCCTTGGGCAGTAAACCCTTCGGCATCTGCGGCAAAAAATTTTGACATTACGTCCAGGTTTGTTCGAACGTTAACGATCATGCCTCTTAGTCCTGGCATTGTGGCTGCAAGCGTAGCGTATCGTCCTGTTAGGTAAGCCCTAAACAGCTCAGGTGCCAGTGACGCCGGCTTTTTTATAAATTGAGCCAGCTTAAACACTTTTCTTTCTGGCCGGCGTACAGGCACTGCAATGTGTTCGTCGACGTGGAACTGAAAGGGGGAGCCCGCATAGAGATGGTCGAAATCACCACCGACTTTGGCGACCATCGGGTCGGTCTCAAGCCCGTTCGGACCCGCTCGATCTCTTGCAGGACTTCGTGCGCCGACGTAGTCCTCCATGCAATCGAACATGAGTTGGCCCCAACCATCCCACTGCTCATCGAAGCCTTTGGGTTCGTTGACGGTGAGTTGCTCCGTGATATCTGTACCCAGGCTATCGGTAATCTTCCTATTTGACGCGACGTTAAGCAGGTAGCCTCGGATGTTGTTGAGGCGTCTCCCAAAGGAGTTATGGTAGCCGACATGGCCGGTACGATACTCGTCATGGGTGAGGCGCGGGTTTCTTTTTACAAAGCCGTAAATTTTTAGCATATCGATTATCGAAAGTAGTAATTGGGTGCGGGGTCTCTATTGGGCATGACAATGAGATTTTCATCAACTTCCACGTACCAGACCGAATCAAAAAATGCCGATTCGAGCATCGTCAGTTTGTCATTTAGTGTTCTTCTCGCTGATACGAAATCGTTGCAATGGTTGAAGTGAAACTCAATGGCGCCATCCCACATGGCGCAAAAACGGGCGCGATGAGCAACCCCTTCGTCGCTGAGCCCCCAGCTATCGTCGCCATAAAAACCGCGCATGGCGGCGGCCTGGTTTGAATCACGAAAATTTGCAATGCAACCGTTCAAGCCCTGCAGCTTAGAAGCTTCAGTGGCATATTCCGCCAGTACCTGTTCGTGGCTGATATTCGGGCTGTTCTTGAAAAACTGCATTAATTTGAAAGACTTACGTTCTTGCCGCTCGACGGGTTTCAGAATGTGTTCATGCATTAACAGGTGGCATGGCTTGAATTCCCCTGGACGGTCGGGAACAGGGTCGAATAGGAGCGGTCCGTCCGCCAGTGACCAGTCGGGGTCAATCACGAGGCCATCGCCGGTCGCGCGATTGGGTTCAACGCTCATGGCTTCCAACCAGGCTTGATGATGATCAAAGAAGACTTCGGGGAATCCATCCCACCAGTCCAGAAAGTCCAGGGGCTCGTTTCGGGTTATCTGTTCATACAAGTCAGTGCCGACTCGCTCGGCAAAAGGCGTATTACTCCAGACATTAACCAGGTAACCCCGTATGTTCTTAAGTCGTCGGCTTTGACCACAGTGATAGCCAACGTGACCGGCACGATACTCGTCGTGAGAGAGCAGAGTTGTGTTTCGTTTTAGAAATGCAAAGACCTTAAACACTTTGGGCTTGACCTGACTGATGGTAAACGTGAATCTAACACGATTGATAGAGAGGGTGCATTGCATGTCGTTAGATGTTGACCAAAATCTGGAAGAACGTTACCTGGTGTCGCTGGCGCGCGAAGAAATTGAGTACCTGCGCAGGCTCTACGGAAAGGCGACGGATGCACTGGGAAAAGTCGGGGACCAGGAAGCAATTGAATTCGGTACGTCTACTTTCCATCGAATATTCACAACCGATGCCCTCGTTAAAGTATCCGGTGGGCCCAAGGCGTTGGCGGGTGCCGGGCCAGATAGCTGGGCTGACGTGGTTAAAAATGCGCTAAAGGACTACGAGAGCACGCAACATTTGATTGGCACTCAGATTGTGGTGTTTAAGGATGTTCAGTTTGAAAACGGTGAGGTGGCAAGTGGCGAGGCTGAAATGTCCAGTTACCTGCAAGCCTGGCACGCTTGGCCAGACAGGCGAGTGCGAATTGTCCTTGGTACCTATCATGACAAGGTCAGGTTTAGTTCAGGAAAAGGTTGGCAGATCTACGACATGACCTTGGAATATACCAGTGTTGAGCATCGCCAGATGGGGGATGCATCATGAGTGAACCCGAGCAGGATAGTTGGCCGAGTGCTGTCGAGGGGTGGGTTGTTACGCTGTTTCTGCTCATTGCATTCACTTTTTCGTTCGTTGACCGTCAAGTATTGAACCTTCTGGTCGAGCCAATTCGTCTTGATCTGAAAATATCGGATACCCAGATAAGTTTTCTCCAGGGACTCGCCTTTGCCGTCACCTACATCTTGATGAGTATCCCGTTAGGGCGAATGGTCGATAAATACAACCGAGTGGGCATTATGATTGGTGGCGTTTTGGTTTGGAGTGCCACGACGATTGCCTGCGGACTTTCAAGAACCTACTCACAACTGCTATTTGCCAGGTTTGGTGTTGGTGCAGGGGAAGCAGCGCTGACGCCGGCGGCCTGGTCTGTATTGGCGGATTATTTTCGACCCAACAAACTCGCGTTGCCGATTAGCGTTTACTTGATGGGGCCTTATCTAGGGGCTGGGCTTGCGATGATAGCCGGTGCCGAGGTGCTTGATTGGAGCAGGGACGTCGAGCAGGTCTCTCTGCCGATCGTTGGTGTGGTTGCTCCGTGGCAGGCGACGTTTATTGCCGTGGGATTACCCGGTGTGCTGATTGCAGGATTACTGGCCACCATTCGAGAACCTAAACGCAAAGGCCGGCAGGGCGCTATGACGGAAGTGCCTGGTTGGCGTGCAGTGCTACGTTACATGTGGCAGCGTAAACAGGTTTATGCCGCGCTGCACCTGGGTGTGCCTTTTATTGTCGTGATGCTCTACGGACTGCAGGGCTGGACCCCCACTATCTTACTGCGGGTCTATGGTTGGGATCTCGCTGATGCAGGCCGAATCTATGGCACGCTGGCTTTGGTCGCTGGCTCTACCGGTGTTCTCAGTGGCCCCGTTTTATCCCGTTATCTGCTTGGCCGTGGTGTCCTGGATGCACCGCTGCGGGTGGCTGTGCTGGGTGCTATGATGGCGACCCTCTCGTTGGCAACACTGCCATTACAATCGAGTGGTGAAATGGCATTGGTCAGCATTGGCTGTGCCAGTTTTTTTGTCACCCTACCCCTGGCGCTGATCACCACCGTTATGCAAGAGGTAACGCCCAATAATATGCGGGGTGTAGTCAATGGGATGTATGTTGTCACGACTAATGTGCTTGGTCTTGCCCTGGGTCCGACCCTGGTTGCGGCATCAACCGATTATATTTTTCAGGACACGCTGGCGGTTGCGAAATCACTGGCGCTTGTCGCGGTGCTCGTCGGGCCTATTGCCATTTACTTATTGAACCAGGGGCGGCGGTCATATATTGAGCTTGGGAATGTTTAGCGGATCAGGCTGAGTTCTTTTTCTCAAAATGATTTGAAATAACATCGCTGCCCAGGGTCGAGCCGTCATTGTTTCCAAGGGTGATCGCTGGCCATCGGCCGTCTTTGAACATGAATAAAACCGTCGTGCCCTCGGGTCCGGCGACCAGTGGGCCGTACCCTCTGTTAGCCATGCCTATTCGGATATCTCCTGCTTTGTGCCAGGTAGCTCCTACCCGTTGTGATCCCTCAATAATGATTTCGGTGTAGTCACAGTCGTGAGTGTGTGCTTCGACATAACATTCGGGAGGATAGAAAACCTTGAAAACGGTGGGTGATGTTTCGTCCCGGGGGTCTCCTACTTTGTACATGCTGGTGATGATACCGCTGGGTAGCTCGAGTTTATCCAAATCGTCCCAGGTAAAAGCCATGTGGCCCTTACGATTGAGTTCGTCAGCGATTGCTTCGTCGGTCTTTTGAGCCATGTTGTCTTTCCTGATCATGATAGCGGCCCTTTGTTTATAGCGAAGGTAACGCTGCAGAGCAAGTTCCTAAGCAAGTTCCTGAGCAAGTTTCTGAGCAAGTTCCTAAGCAAGTTCCTAAGCAAGTTCTTAAGCAAGTTTCTGTGGTCAAAACTTGCCGGGATTAGCTTGACTAAAGCCCGTCCTTCGCTATGGTGAGGGCAGACTATGTAAAGGAAAGCCGAAATGGACGTTCGAACATTAATGCATCAGGCCGTAATAAATCACGGTGACAGAGAATGTGTGGCCCATGGAGAGCGTCGTTTAACATTTAATGAAGCCTGGCAGCGTGGAGTTCGGCTGGCAAATGCACTTTTGGCCATGAACCTGCAACCCGGAGACCGGGTGGGTGTGCTTGAAGATAATTCGATTGAGGCCGCCGATTTTTTTCATGGCATGGCGATTGCCAACCTTGTCAGGGTTCCTTTGTATCCCCGAAATGGCGCCGAGGCGCACAGGCACATGCTGTCGCATACCGGCTGCAAGGCGTTAATGGTGAGTCAAAATTATCTGCACGAAGTTGAAGGTATTGATCAACAGGTACCATCGTTGGACAGCGTGCTCGTGAGAGATGATGGTTATGAGGACTGGCTTTCCGCGCAGTCTGATGTACTACCTGATGTTGCTGTCCATCCCGACGACAACTTCATCATTCGTCACACTGGCGGCACAACGGGTCTTTCCAAGGGGGTTGCCTATACCCATCGAGCATGGCTGCACGCCGGCCGTGACTGGTTTTATACATTTCCCCCGGTAGAGCCAGGGGATAAGTGTCTGCACCTTGGGCCAATTTCCCACGGGTCCGGATATCAATATTTGCCGACATTCCTGGCGGGCGGTTGTAATGTCATGATGGATCACTTCGATGCCCAGGAAACGCTGGATGTCATGGAATCTGAAGGCATTGGGTTCATGTTTATGGTGCCGACCATGGCCAATGCAATTGTGCGGGACAACACAGCACGTGGACGTGATTTCCCAAAATTGAAGTGTTTGCTGATCGCTGCGGCACCGATTGCTGACGCAACCACTATCGCCGCCAGGGAGGTGTTTGGCGACGTGCTATATCAAGGCTACGGCCAGACGGAAGTGCTGCCCGTTGCGATGATGGGGCCGTCCCAATGGTTTGCGGATGTGCCGGGTTCTGAACCGCTAAGGGCCTGCGGAATGCCGCTGCCCTTTGCTCAGATACAGATCTGGGATAGTGACAACAACGAGGTGGCAAGGGGCGAGGTGGGAGAGATCGTTGCGAAATCGGACGGCCAGATGGTGGGTTTCTGGGAAAATGAACAAGCGACGGCAGAGCGAATTATTGATGGTTGGGTAAAGACCGGCGACATGGGCCGTATGGACCAGAATGGCTATCTTTATGTGGTCGATCGGTCCGATGACATGATCATTTCAGGGGGTTACAACATCTGGCCAATGGAGTTGGAAAATGTCATTGCTGATCACCCCGAGGTGATTGAAGTGGCGGTATTTGGTGTACCGCATGAGAAGTGGGGTGAATCGCCGGCCGCGGTCTGCGTTGTCGCCGGTGAACACTCGCTGACTGAGCAAGCGGTTATTCAACTTTGCGCAGAAAAGCTGGGATCCTACAAGAAACCGGGTATTGTTAAGTTCACGACAGAAGCGCTTCCCAAAAGCCCGGTGGGCAAAATTATGCGGAAAACTCTGCGTGAGCCCTACTGGGAGGGCTATGACCGCAGAGTGTCAGGTAGCTAGCCTGGGTTCTGTTGCGTTCCTAGTTTAGCGCTCACTCCGGTGCCATATACGCTTGCTGTATAGAGGCCATGTTTTCAAGAATGATATTTGCCTGCGGCTGAGTTAAACCGTGCTGGGCGCTCGCTTTTAATGCTTCCATATCTGCTAGCAGGCCGCTCTTGTATTCCTTGGTGCAGTTCTTCCAACGCGCCATCTTTCTCTCTTGTCGTTTACGCGTATAGCTGTCGACATCTGACATTTCCTCTGCGCCCGAGCCCTCGAAAACAGTCAGCGCGCCGGATTCCTGTACTGGTTTTCCAATTGCCTCGCCGGACGATTCAAATGATTTTGGTTTAGTGCCGCAAGTATTTCCGGGTAGCTGATAGTCGAGCGCTGCCTGCACTTTGGGGTGGGTTTCCGCTAGTGAGATGGCGGGCACCAGTAAAATCAAAAAACCGCACAATGTGAATATTTTCATGGATATATCCTTCTGACATCTCTTCTAGAGTAGCTAAAGTTCACACATGATATACGAGGCAGGCAAGAAAATCCGTTGCACCCAACCGAAAATATTTCGTTTATTTCGTTATAGTAGACAGGTTACCCGGGCCCAAGCGTTATCGACGATACAGCTGTCAACCGGAAGTCGGCGCTGATTCTGATAAAGTTAGGTTATTGATGCCGTTCCGAAAAGCAAGTTACAAGGCACTGAGGAAGTGCGCGGAGATTGGCTTGAATTCTTAAAAATTGGAGCGGGTAACGAGATTCGAACTCGTGGCCTCGACCTTGGCAAGGTCGCGCTCTACCAGCTGAGCTATACCCGCGCTTCAATCCTGAAGTCTATAGCCATACCATAGGAGATGGCTAGCCCATTGTGGCGTCCCCTAGGGGAGTCGAACCCCTGTTGCCTGGATGAAAACCAGGTGTCCTAGGCCTCTAGACGAAGGGGACACTGCAATGGAAGGCGCGAATTCTAGGGGGCTGTCGGTGATTCGTCAAGGGTAAAGCGTTCTTTGTCCAAAAAAACGCACTATTAGATGGGTGGAGGTGGCGACGGACGGGCCCACCTGCTTTTTTCTCCTGTTAGTAAAGGATGACAGAGCGAATCGATTTACCTTCATGCATATAGTCGAAGGCCTTGTTGATGTCCTCTAACCCCATGGTATAAGTAATGAATTCATCTAGTTTGATATCTCCATCCATGTACTGGTTGACCATGCCGGGGAGCTCTGACCTTCCTTTCACCCCGCCAAAGGCAGTGCCGCGCCATACCCGGCCGGTGACCAGTTGAAACGGACGTGTGCTGATTTCCTGACCGGCGCCTGCAACGCCGATGATGATGGATTCACCCCAGCCTTTGTGGCAACACTCGAGAGCAGCTCGCATTAAATCAACGTTACCGACGCACTCAAACGAATAATCAACGCCACCATCGGTCATGTCTGCAATAACTTCCGCAATAGGTGCGTCAAAGTCCTTTGGGTTTACGCAGTCGGTTGCGCCAAGAAGCCTGGCCATGTCGAACTTTTCCGGATTGGTATCGATGGCGATTATCCTTCCGGCGTTGGCAATGACGCCGCCCTGAACCACGCTTAAGCCGATGCCGCCTAACCCAAAAACAGCGATCGTTGAACCGGGTTCCACATTTGCCGTTTTAGTGACGGCACCGATGCCTGTTGTAACGCCACAGCCAAGCAGGCAGACCTTATCCAGTGGTGCTTGGGGACTGATTTTGGCCAATGAAACCTCTGCGACAATGGAATACTCGGAAAAGGTAGAGGTTCCCATGTAGTGGAATATGTCTTTGCCATTACAGGTGAATCTGGTCGACCCATCCGGCATCACGCCTCTACCCTGGGTTTCCCTGACTGATGAGCAGAGGTTGGTTTTACCTGAGGTGCAGAACTTACACTTCCCACATTCAGCTGTGTACAGCGGAATAACATGATCCCCGGGAGCAACCGAGGTAACGCCGGGGCCGATCTCCTCAACGATAGCCCCGCCTTCATGGCCGAGGACGGCAGGGAAAATACCTTCGGGATCAGCACCGGAAAGTGTAAAAGCGTCTGTATGGCAAACCCCTGTTGCGACCATTCTAATCAGCACTTCGCCGGCCTGCGGTGCTGCAACGTCAATCTCTTCAATTTCCAGCGGTTTCCCCGCTTCCCAGGCTACTGCTGCTTTCGATTTCATAATAGGTTCCAGTTGTCCATACGAGAGGAAACGTATCGTAGATTGGGGGGGTGGGCAAGTATAATCAGAGTGTTAGAGTCAAACCCAGATAGACGGATCGGGGTGTGCCGACAAAATATCGGTCAGATCCGAAAGAGAAATCAGCGCGTTCTGCATAGTCTTCATCTGTAATGTTCATCACTTTGTAAAAAAACTGGGTACTGTCGTTCATGCGCAGGCTTCCTCTCAGGTGCAGCAGGTCGTGTCCCTCGTATTCATTCAGGTTTTTGGGGTCTTCGTAGTACTTACCAATATGAACCCATTCAAGTTCATGCGTTTGTCGGGGGGTGGCCTGCCATTTGATACTCATGCTGCCCAGGGTTTCAGGGGCTGTATCAATGGTATTACCTTTCAGCGGCGCATTTGATAACGCGGGATTATTGTCGTATTCATGCTCTGCCCAGGTAAATGCAATGCTGGCGGTGACGGCCTCGTGAAGTTCCATTTTCATGTCGAGTTCAATGCCCTGATGTTCAGTTTCGCCGTTGTCGACGTTCTGTCGGGAGGTATCCCGAAAAATGAAATTGTCCTTACTCATTGAAAAAAGGGCGACGTTATAACTCACTTTTTCGGTACTGCCCCTGAATCCCAGTTCCAGTGAATCCATTTCGACAGGGTCGATATCGGCAACGTTTTGAGTATTTTGCAACCGGTAGAGCTCGGTCGCCTGCGGCGCACGGAAGCCCTGCGACAGGGAAACGAATACCTGGTGTGCGTCTGACCATGAGTAAATCAAGCCAACCCTTGGGGACCAGTTATTGAAAGAATCTTTTCGGTCCGCTGGCCTGGAAAACCTGCAGCCACCGAACCCACAGGAGGTTCCGTCATCGCGGGTACGCCCGTCGATCATGCGGTTGTCATAGTCATACTCGGTATATTGATAGCGGATGCTCCCGGTTAGCCGCAGGACATCGTTTAGAGGCTTACTGGCTGAAAAAAACAGACCTGCTAGCAAGGCATCGACATCATAATCGTAATGTTTGCCTTGAGGGATGGTCGCCATCAAGAACGCGCCTCCCTGGGTTGGATCCGGTTGAGTTTCCTTTAGGAACGCGTTGGTGTATTCCAGATCCACGCCTGCCTGCCACCAGCTATCCGGATTCCAGAGCATGGAAACCCCGACGCTGTCGTGTCCATTCTCCTCAATAGCCTGCCCTGGCAGGTAGTGTTGCAGAAATTTCATTTCTACATGTCTTAGATACGGTTTCAGAACAAGCGAGCCTTTACTCAGCTGTTGGTCGATTTCGGAAACCAGTCTGAAAGAGCGTGCATCTCGATAGGCTTCAGGGTTCGGGTTGTCTCGCTTCTTGCCACTGTCCTTGTAGCTGTCATGCCCCATGATGAATCCCGCCGTCTCCTGGTTGAGATTGGTATACGAAAAGGTGGTGGTGATTTCCCGTTCGCCGGTGACCGCTCGATGCTTTAGTAACATCTTCTGTTGATCGAAGCCGGATTCGTCTTTGTATCCACCATCGGTCGTGCCAGACATGTCCAGGCGAAGAGTGTCAGAAGAAAGTGCAAGGCGGGCGCGGTAATAGTCATTTGGACCCGCTTCCGTTTCGACTTGCCGATAATCCGCGATCGGGTCAGGCGTCAGGATATTAACGACTCCATGCATGGCGTTGGATCCATATATAGATGAGTCGGGTCCTCGTACCACCTCTATTCTGCTGGCCAGTTCAGTGGTAGCTTCGAAGAGTTCATTGACGTTGCAAAACCCGGGTGATCGAAGCGAAATCCCGTCCTGTGCCATAACAAAAGCGCCACAGCTACCTGCACCGGTCAATACAGGGGACCTGATCGCGGTGAGATGTTCCTGCCCATTGCCGCGGCTGATCCAAACGCCGGGAACCCTTTGCAGGACTTCATTGACATGTGTGTGATGAACCCGTCGTAGTACGGATTCATCGATAAGACCGATACTCGCTGCAGTATTGCCAAGCAGGGTCTGGCCCTTTGTTGCGGTGACGACAACTTCATCGAGTACCGTCCCGGTGCCGAAACAGTGGAGTGGTAGGATCACAAGTCCCGTCAGTAATTTTCGAAAGTGAAATGACATATTTGTGGCTAATGGTGAGAGACACGAGACTGTACAGAAAAACCGAAGGCTTTTTAAGTCTTTGTTTGATTTGCAGATATTTGTTGGTAGGTTTCCAACCTACCTGCTAAGCGAACAAGACATCACAAAAGATTGACAAATCATCGAAGGTGCAGTGAACTGGCACGCGCAGTACACCCTTCCACGGTACTTTAGGTTAATTCATGGCGAGTTCTAAAGACGAACAAGAGTACCTTACGATGTATACACCGTCGCTGCTTGAGTCTGTTCCTCGGCAAAAACAGCGCCAAACGTTGGGTATAACTGAAGGTGCTCTGCCGTTTAAGGGCCTGGACACCTGGAATGCTTATGAATTTACGTGGTTGAACCAGAAGGGAAAGCCTGAGGTGGCGGTATTACAATTGCAGGTTCCCGGAAAATCATCCCACCTCATCGAATCTAAATCCCTTAAGTTGTACCTTGGCTCTTTTAGCAATACACCATTTTCTAATCGGGCTGAGATCATTAGTGCACTGGAATCTGACCTGACGTTAGCAACCCAGGCATCGGTAGGCGTTGTGTTGCGCACTCATGAGCAGGTGCAGTTGGAAGGTCTCGGGCAGTTTACCGGTATTAACCTTGATCTTCAGGATATTGAGATCAATGAATACCGGTGTAATCCTCAGCTGCTTGTATTGGAAAGCTCTGTGACACGCCGGGAATCTGTTTATACGCACCTTTTTAAATCCCTGTGTCCCATGACGGGGCAGCCGGATTTTGCCAGTATCTTGATTCAATACAATGGCAACAGCATCAACCACGAGGGTTTATTGCGTTATCTGGTGTCATTTCGTGACCATGCAGAGTTCGCGGAGCAGGTTACCGAGCGAATCTTCGTTGACATTATGAATCGCTGCGCGCCCGAAAGGCTCGCGGTGAGCGCCCGTTACACCCGGCGAGGCGGAATCGATATTAACGCCCACCGAACGCATGATGAAGGATTACCCGCTGAGGTTAGGCTCTGGCGCCAGTAGCCAGTTCGTACCTGGAGTACACTGCCGTTCTGCATCAGCCTAGATCATGCGCTGCTCTCGAAAGCTTGTGATTTCGTCGTTTGAGAATCCCAGGTCGATAAGGATATCAGCGGTGTGTTCGCTCAAAAGCGGCGGGCGCCTTGGCTGACTGCGCTCGATCTTGCTGAACTCGATTGGAATTCTGGGAAGAGGGTAGGTGCCTTCTACACCCGGGTAACTCAGGTCTTCGAGGTAGTCCATTGCCTGTATCTGGGGGTGATTCAATGCTTCCTCCGGTGTCAGTACCTCGCCGCAGGGAATGCGAGCGGTATCCAGTGCTTCGATGACTTCAGCGGTGGTTCGTGTTTTGGTCCACTGCAGCATGCGGTTACTGATTATTTCACTGTGTATGCCTCGGGTGGCATCATCAGAAAAACGTGAATCGGTGAGCCAGAAGTCTTCTTCCATGAGTCTTGCCCACCGCTCAAAAAGGGGTTGGCCAACAGCGCTCACCAGAACCCAGCCATCTTTTGTTTTGAAAGTGTCGGATGGCGCGGCTGTCTGACCGCGATTGCCTGACGCGACTCGATTCGCGTTGGTCAGTGCCTGTTCGATCAGCGTGCCGCCGGCAACCGTTAGTGCCGATGCGAGCAGTGCACCTTGAACCTCCTGTCCTTCACCGGTCTGTTGGCGATGCATGATCGCTGACAATATGGCAACCGTATTGAGGGCGCCGGTAGTGAAGTCAACGTAGGGATGGAAGTTTCGTGTGGGCTGATTTTCCTCACCGGTAAGATGCAGATTACCGGACATCGCCTGGGCGACACCGTCAAAGCCTACTCGGTCGCCAAATGGTCCGCTGGCTCCGAATGCTGAACTGCTTGCAAGAATAATGTCGGGTTTGATGGCGACGAGTGAAGCATAGTCAATACCAATATCCTTTAGCCCGGATTGCGGCATATTGGCTAGAACAACATCTGCGGATTCAATTAATCTGCGTTTGACGACATTAGAACCTGGTTTCTTGGGGTTAAGCGTGATTCCGCGTTTGTTGCGATTCAAGTGAAGAAACATCGAGCCTACCTCGCCGTCTTCTGAACCAGGATTTACCGGTGTCGTGTAGCGATCTTCGCTACCATCCACCTTCTCAATCCGGATGACGTCCGCACCCAGGTCGGCCAGCAGTGCACCCGCGAAAGGTCCTGCAATGTAGCGCCCAAAATCAAGTACTCGAATACCTTTTAGAATTTCCATTGTCAAAGATCACCTGGGTTATCTGCGAAAGCATTTCTATTATGACAGTAATAGTGAGCCCGTCATCGTTAATAAAGTGGTGGGTTGGAAGGGAACTTAAAGAGCTGCAAAAGTCCATCGAGTGAAGCTTGGGCTCTAGTGTTGCGCCCGCTATCGTGTCGCTGCTCTGGTACCCTCAGTGTGGATCTTGCTCGCCAAGAAGTCTTTATTTCGGCGAAAAAATTACCTGGCGATGAAAAGTTGTAGTTAGAATGAATGGTAACGACTTGTTGCTGTTTGTCGGGCCTGGTCGGGCGGTCATGCAACGCTGCAAAAGGTAACTGCGCTGCGTTCGTGGACAATGTAAAGCGACTTATACTGGAAGCTGAAATTATGTCTGTTGAAAAACCCCTTGCCGGCCTCAAGGTGGCCGACTTTTCAATGGTTTACGCCGGTCCGATCTGTGCACGTATGTTGAGTGACTGCGGAGCCTCTGTCACCAAGATTGAACCTTTGGGCGCCGGTGATACGGTGCGTGGCAATGGGCGTATCTTTGCTCACTTCAATGCAGGTAAAAGCAGTGTGCAAATCGATCTGAGTATCACCGAGGGGCAAGAGCTTGCACATAGGTTGATCGACGAAGCCGACGTGGTGATTGAAAATTATCGCCCTGGAGTGATGCAGCGCTTTGGCCTTGATTATGCGTCGGTCAAGGGGCGACGACCGGATTTAGTGTACTGTTCGATCTCAGGCTTTGGACAGTCTGGACCGGCGGCGCAGCGTGCAGCTTACGCACCGGTGGCCCATGCCGCCAGCGGATACGATATCGCGCATATGCGCGCACAGATCCATGACGATACACAGGTTGGCGAAAACGACCGGCCGCCTGCATCGGGGATCATGATTGCTGATATGTTGACGGGTGCGTACGCATTTGGAGCGATACAAACTGCGCTGCTGGGGCGCGTCAGTTCAGGCCTGGGTGACCATATTGATATCACGATGCTGGAATCAATGATGATGTTGATTCCCGGGCAGCAGCAAGCCGCACAGATCGCTAATGCGCCTAAATTCGGGGGGTTCCTGCCAGTAGCGACTGCCAGCGGTTTCGTCATGCTTTGTATCGTGTCCGATAAAAATTTCGCCGGCCTATGTGCGGCGATAGAGCGACCGGATTTACAGACCGATCCCAGGTTTGTTCGCATCGCCCGTATCCGAAATGTTCGCGATCTTGTCATCGAGGTTGAGCGGTGGTCCGCTACACGAACGGTGGAAGAGTGCGAGGTACAGTTCGATCGACATGGTGTACCTTGCTCACGCTACAATACGGCTGCAGATCTGTTCGATGAGCCTCAGCTGCAACATCGAGGCGCATTTACTTTGTTCAATGATGACGAGGGTGACTACTTCGTACAGAACCTGCCGTTTCAATTTGCATCTACGGATAACGCCACAACGCCGCATTCGCCAGCGCCCGGGGAACACACCGATGCCGTGCTGGCCGACCATCTGAATCTGGATGAGAAGGTGATCGCTGATCTTCGCAAGCGAGGCATAGTGGAATGATTCCGGCCGTTATTCTGACCGGTAGAAACTAACCACGGGATCGCTGTCTGGCTCTTTTGGCTACACCATCCTCAGCGGCGCTCATGTCGTTAATGGTGCTCAGGTTATCGCAAAAGGTTTCGAAACTGGCTTCAGTACCAAGCGCTACACCGGGATTGGTATACATTGCGGCCTGAGAAAACCTGCCGCCCATCGCCTGGAAAATCTTGCCCGTGGGCGCATCCTCTGAGCACATGTATAGAACCGCGGGTGTTACCAGCGATGGCGCACGCTCGGGCGGCGGGTCGTCAACATCAATGGGCGGTCTTCCCGGTACCGTTGCAGTCATTCGCGTCGCGGCCCCGGGAGCAAGGCAATTAATGCGAATATTGTGCGATGCACCTTCCAGTGCCAACACGTTCATGAAACCCACCATTGCTGTTTTGGCTGCGCCATAGTTGGCCTGCCCAAAATTGCCCCAGATACCGGACCCGGATGATGTGCAGACAATGCGACCGTAATTTCTTTCATACATGACCTGCCAGGCAGCATGAGTCACATACGCCGTGCCGTTCATATGGACATTCATCACGATGTCCCAGTCATCTAGCGTCATTTTCCTGAACGACCTGTCGCGAAGAATGCCTGCATTGTTGACCAGCATGTCGACCGTACCGAAGTTGTCCACTGCATCTTTGATAATACTGCTCGCCCCGACGCGGTCTGAGACAGAGGCCTTATTGGCTATCGCATCTCCGCCTGAATTCCGGATTTCTTCGACGACCAGGTCTGCAGCATCGCTATCTCCGCCTCCCGCCACGCCACCACCCAGATCATTAACCACCACCTTCGCACCGCGTCGCGCAAACTCCAGCGCGTGAGCTTTACCAAGACCACCCCCGGCACCGGTAATCACCACAACCTTTCCTTCGAATTCACTCATCATTATTCTCCTGGCGTGCAGAACTTATTTACCAAATTAGTCAGGCAATCCCAAAACCCGTTTGGCTATTATATTAAGCTGAATCTCTGAGCTGCCTCCTGCGATTGTACTCGCCTTGGAACGCAACCAGGTACGCGTCAGTTTGTGTTCAAGGTCTGAAAAAGCGTCGCCTTCCCAGCCCAATGCCTGACTGCCCATTGCTTCAAGCTGAATCTCCAATCGTTCTGTCTGGTTTTCCGAACCATAGTATTTGAACAAAGAGGTAAGGAATGTTGGCGTTCCACCTGTATCACTTTCCTGCATGGCTCGTCGTTGCGTCAGTCCAAAGGCGCGATTATTCATCTGATTCTTCAGCACGGCTTCGCGCGCAGCAAGATCGGCAACCTTGCCATCTATTGCACCCAGGTACTGCTTAGCAACCGCGGGTAGCGAGCCTAATGTGTCATATCGACCTCGCCTGCCGCCCCCACTTAAACCGGAAATAGAACTGCGTTCATGCTGTAACAGGCGCTTACCAACCGTCCAGCCGCGGTTCAGCTGACCCACCAGATTGTACTTTTCACAGCGCGCGTCTTCGAAAAAAGTTTCACAAAAAGGAGAATTACCACTGATGAGTTTGATCGGATTAACGGTCACCCCCGGCTGATTCATGTCGATCAGGACAAAGCTGATGCCGTCATGTTTAGGCACCTGTGGATCGGTGCGAACCAGCGTGAATATCCAGTCGGCATACTGTGCGCCGGACGTCCAGACTTTTTGGCCATTGATCCGGAAGTAGTCGCCCTCATCGTCACATTTTGTCTGCAGGCTGGCGAGATCAGACCCGGCGCCGGGCTCACTGTAGCCCTGACACCAGCGAAGTTCTCCGGTTGCAATCTTCGGCAGATGTTCGGCTTTTTGCTCTTCAGTACCAAAATCCAAAAGAGTCGGTCCAATCATGGAAAAACCCATACCACCGATAGGAGCACGCGCGTTGATCAACTGCATCTCATCCTGCAGGATCATGAACTCTTGCTTTGTAAGTCCTCCGCCGCCATATTTTTTAGGCCAGGTGGGCGCGGTCCAGCCTTTACCAGCCATGCGATCCAGCCAGAGCTTCTTGTCCGGGTTGTCGTACTCTTGCCTCGAGCCGCCACCAACGATCTGATCTTCGCTTGCGGGTTCGCGCATGCTCCCAGGACAATTTTCGCTTAGCCAGTTCCGGGTTTCCTGACGAAAGTTTTCGAGCATATCCATCTTATTCCCCATGGTTTCGTATTTTTTTTGAGCGTTCAGTCATAAACAGAACTATCACTAATGAGAGCACAAAATGTTTTACTACTGCTGGTTGAACAGGGGTTTTCTTTTCTCCATGAAGGCCCGCATACCCTCCCGGGAATCTGCGTTTCCGCGATTCGCGGTGCAGGCTGCCTGTTCTGCCTCGATCAGTAGCGTTAGCGGTTTTTCCTCTCCATCGATAATCACATTCATCATCGCTCTAACAGCGTCTCGCGGCATGGCTGCCAACTCTTGCGCAAGGTCAATCGCTCGTTCCTTCAGTTCTGCGAGCGGCCACACCTCATTGACTAAACCAATTCTGAGCGCTTCCGGTCCAGATATTTTTTTTGCTCGCAAAATCATATCCAGGGCATGTTGTTCACCAACGCGTTTTGTTAGTCGCGCGCTGCCACCCCAGGCCGGCATTGCTCCTAAATCCAGTTCTGGCAAACCGATCTGTGCACCATCTTCCGCCGCAAGGCGAAAGTGACAGCCAAGGGGTAGTTCGAGCCCGCCGCCAAGACAATAGCCAAACAAAGTAGCCACCCAGGGTTTCCCCATGGTTTCAATGGCCCGGATGACTCGCAGGCGCTGCTCGAAAACTGCCTCTGGACTGCCCATTTTTTCAATGCCGATGGGTAACTGCTTGAGGTCCATACCGACTGAAAAATTCTCCTCGCCTTCAGCCGTCAGCACCACTGCCCTGATGCTCTGGTCCTGCGCGATCGACGCAGCCTCCTGTTCGAGCATATCCATAAATGCGAGTGACATACGGTTGATTGGCGCGTCATTGATCGATATCACCTTAACTGCATCATGGGTTGTAATGAGAATTGGGTCCTGTGTCATTACGACTCTCCTGGTTCGCCTTCTTTAATTTGAAAATTGAGTTCAGAATATACAGGAAACAGTCTTGGAGTATAAAAACCCCAACCTTTATCGTTATCTGTTGCGCTCGTAGCCCGTCAGCTCCATGTAGCCAAGCCCTGATCTGCTTCCGTCAGGGTCAAGAACCTCCACCAGCCCCTCCCAGTAGAGAATCGAAAGATCGACGGTTTGCTGATCCAGAAGTGCGTTGATCGTGAATTGTTCATCAGCCATGTTCAGGGTCCAGCTGACGGGCCAATTGATGCCGCGGGAGTCCTGATAAAATCGGCTGGGTTTCAGAGAAAAGTCATCCCGGTCCAGTAATTCGACACCGCGATCTCCTTCACCCACGATAGACAGATCCTCCAGCTGCTGGTGATCCACGAGTAAACCGTGATCATAGTTGTCTCGCTCTCCATCATGCCTGCGTAGACGGAACGCCATGATGCTCCGCTGATCCTTCAGTTGTAGAGAAAACCAATCCCAGCCTGAAAGTGATGTACCGAGTACTGACGTGCTCCATTCTCGATCGAGCCAACCGAGTCCTTTCACTTTCACGGGGCGATCGTTGAGTCTGAGTGTGCCGTCGAGCTGCATGCGCGGAATAGAATAGTAGTAACTGGCCGCATCCGGCCCTTTTTCGGACAGGCCCCTATTACCCTGTAATACGACCGGTCCCATTTGCCGGACCTGCAAATCGACGCCAAACTGATCCGGCTCGCCAGCAGATAGTGTCAGGTTCAATTGACCGTCTGCGGTGCCTTCCAGTGTCCAGTCCTCGATCATTGCGCGAAAATGCGCGCCGGTCGAAACGCCTGCCAGCTCCGGATGGCCGCGAGCGAACCGCTCGGTTTTAAGGTGTGTGCCGGTAGAAATGTCGGTGACGGCCAGGTGACCCAGGTATGCCTGGGCAGTGTGCCATGGACCTTCTCCTGTCGGGCCAGGTGAGAGCGCCTGCCGGAACAGCGTGAAATGGACGCCATACTCATTGCCATTTTCATCCTCAAGAACGGAGGTCAGGTACCACCACTCACTTCTATATAAGGTGTGGGGCCCATGGTCCGAAGGGAAAACGAAATCTCTTTTCTGTTCTGCGCGGGCGAATCCCTGGGCGTCGGGTTCTCCCAGTAAGTTGTTCAGTCGCAATCCGGTGACGGTAGATGAAGTTGGTTGGATATCCGGCTGGCATCCAGCCATCAGGGACATTAATGCCATCAATAAAAACACGATAGTTTTAGCGTCCACCAAAAGCTCCTTCTTCGTGATCTCCGCCCTGCAGTATCCCGGCCGCGATGGCAGCCAGCATGCCCCAGGTGCAGGCGCTCAACAGTGCTTCTGCGGACAGCTGCAATTCGATGGTCCAGCCGAAAGCTCTCGGATTGATGACATTGCAGAGTATCCAACCGAACATTACGCCCAGCGGCAGGGCGATGATGATGGCGACGAGGCCAAGCCCGATGCCCAATGCAATATTCATCATTAGTTGCTCGGTTCGATTAACACCGAGTATATTGAGTAAATGCCTGCCGGTCTGTCGATTCAGACGCATGGTAGTTACCGCGATATAGACGCTGATGGCGGCGACCAATAACGCTATAGTGATTAGCACCGTGGTAATAGCGAAGGTCTGGTCGAAGGTTTTGAGCGCAACGCGCCGGATATCAGACTGCAGTCTTAGTTCAAGCGCAGGAAACTGTTTTCGTAGGGCCTCGACCAAGGTCTCTGGTCGATCACTTTTAAACGCAACCGAATCCACCTGAAGTTTCGTGTCTAACGCAGCGGCCAGTGGACTGCGATCATCAACAATGAGCCTGGGCTTTAAGTCCCCAAAGGCTGAGAACGTCCCTGAGATGGTCATTGTTTCACCGGCCACGGTCAACGCATCGCCGTCAGATAGCTGTAATGACCTGGCGGCCTGTTCACTGAGCAAAATACCTTTGATCGCAAGGCTTTTGCTGTAACCATAGCGTGAAGACTCAAAAGCATCCATGCGGGTGGTGTCCAGTTCCATCGATAGTCCGTTGATGCGAATGTCCGTGTTCCGGTATATCTGTATTCTGTCAGCGGGTGTGGCTGTCTTGTCGATTTCAGCGAACAATTTCAAGGCGGTTTCGTCTCCCT
>Ga0233427_10001912_pt1 | contig 20907 bp, 23 predicted proteins | sample SI_118_April2016_5_FD_179885 | JGI IMG/M metagenome (GOLD analysis project Ga0233427, IMG submission 179885) | Seawater microbial communities from Saanich Inlet, British Columbia, Canada - SI_118_April2016_100_MG | ecosystem: Environmental > Aquatic > Marine > Inlet | place: Canada: British...
GTCTGATCTAATCTCTCTTGTGATCGCCGCCGGCCTTCTGGGTCGGCGGCGATTGCCGTTTTCAGGTGAACTTTTCCCACCTACGTGCTTCACTGCTCGGCAGGGGAAGAGCGAAGACTCATTTGCCGAGTCAGTGCGTTGACCGGCTGACGGATACTCCCCAGATGCCAGAACAGGCGTGGTGTTACCCGATCGAAATGGCGACTGTGCTGCGTTCGTGTTCATACGAGCGAGTCGTAGCACGAACGTATCGACGGCAAGGGGCAGCAAAACTTCACACCGCTGACGGGCATAGTGGACGCCAACATTTTCAACGCGGCCCGGTGCGGTTCCAGCGCTCGAGGGCCTTCCTTTCAGTGAATTAACGTCGAAGGTTGGAACAGGCCCGCTACCCAGATTGAATTAGCCGGTCGCTCGGCCTCGTTTCGCCGCGCATATCATCTCCGAAGAAAGACCACACGAAAATGGCAGTCAAGCTCCGCCTCATGCGGATGGGCAAGAAGAAGCAGCCCACCTATCGCGTTGTTGCCGCCGACTCGCGTTCCCCGCGCAATGGGCGTTTCATCGAAATCATCGGCACGTACGAGCCACGCCAGGATCCGTCGATCATCAAGATCGACAACGAGCGCGCCGTTCACTGGCTTGGCCATGGCGCCCAGCCGACTGAGCGTGTTGAGAAGCTCCTGAAGATTTCTGGTGCATGGACTGAGCACACCGGCGAAGCCGTTGATGCAGCAGTACCAGAAAGTGTCGTTCGCAAGAGCAAGAAGCAGCTTGAGAAGGACGTCGAAGCCGCCGAGGCTGCCGCTGCGCCCGCCGAAGAAGCCGCTGCTGACGCGGAGGGCGACGAATGAGCGCTGACGCTGCGGCCGCGGTTTGTGAGTTCATCATCAAGCAAATCGTCGATGACGCCGACGCTGTGTCTGTCTCGAGCAGTGACAACGCCGGCACCCTGCGTCTTGATGTCACCGTTGGTGATGGCGACATGGGTCGTGTGATCGGCAAGCGTGGTCGTGTGGCTGGTGCGATTCGCACCGTCGTGCGTGCCGCTGGTGTCGACGACGATCTATCGACCATTGAGGTTGAGTTCGTCGACTGACGCTTCTGCGTCAGTGAGCGCTTCGATGCTCGAAATCGGCCGTATCACCAGCCCGCACGGTGTGGGTGGCGATGTGAATGTCGTGCTCACATCTAACCGAACGGAACGGCTCGATCGCGGGTCAGTTTTGTCGACGCCGAGCGGTCCGATGACCGTTATTTCGGCACGTCCGCACAAGAACGGCTTCATCGTGAAGTTCGAGGGCGTGAACTTCCGAGACCAATCCGAGGCCCTTCGCAACACGGTCCTGTCGGCCGAACCGATCGACGATCCTGATGAGCTTTGGATCCACGAACTGTTTGATGCGATGGTGATCGATCAAGGTGAAGAATCGCGTGGCCGAGTCGCCCGAGTCCTTGAGAATCCTGCGTCTGACATTCTCGAACTCGACACCGGCCACCTTGTACCTGTGCAGTTCATCGTGTCGTACGAGCCAGGCGTCGAGATCCGAGTCGATGTGCCCGATGGACTTTTCGATTTGGACAACGGTCGATGAGTGATGGTTGACGCGGGAGATTCGACGGACACTTCGCTTCGGATCGATATTTTCACGATCTTTCCGGAGATGATCGATCGGGTGGCTGACGAGTCGGTCATAGGCCGCGGTCGTAGCGAGGGTTTGCTCGATGTGCGAGCCCACGACTTACGGGCAAGCACCACCGATGTGCATGGCACCGTCGATGATGCCCCGTTCGGTGGCGGTGCCGGGATGGTCATGAAGCCTGAGCCATTGTTCAGTGCCGTTGAGGCTGTCGATCCTCCTCGACCCCTTCTCTACCTGTCGCCGGCTGGGCGACGCTTCGATCAGGCGATGGCGCACGAGTTGGCGGAGTCTGGTGGGTTCTCCCTGCTGTGTGGCCGCTACGAGGGTGTCGACGAGCGGGTGCGCGAACATCTGGTCGACGGCGAGGTTTCGCTTGGTGACGTTGTCCTTGCCGGTGGTGAGATCGGAGCGCTCGTGATTCTTGAAGCTGTCGGTCGCCTGGTACCCGGCGTCTTGGGCAACTCCACGTCGATTGAGGACGAGTCGTTCAGCGATGGCCTGCTCGAATATCCCCACTACACCCGACCTGCAGAGTTCCGCGGCTGGGAGGTACCGGCCGTGTTGCGATCCGGTGATCACGGGAAAGTGAACCGCTGGCGGCACGCTCAGGCGCTCGCTCGCACCATCCGTATTCGGCCCGACCTGATTGATGCTCGTGGTGGATTGACGGCTAGCGATGAGAAGTTGCTCGCGGAGTTCGGCCTCTAGCGGGTGGGACCGGGGCATTGCGCCTCTAAACTCGGTCGCTGGCTTGGTCAACCGACTAGTCAATTCCACGAGTCTCACCTCCCGATCCGTACGGAGCGCAGCGATGCAGCCCACCGATCTTGTCGACAACCTCAGCCTCCGGGACGACATCCCCGATTTTGGCCCCGGCGATGCACTAAAGGTGCACGTCCGTGTTATCGAGGGAAACCGCGAGCGCACCCAGTTGTTCGAGGGTGTTGTCATCCGCCGTCAGGGTTCTGGCGTGCGTGAAACCTTCACCGTTCGCAAGCTCAGCTTCGGCGTTGGCGTGGAGCGAACCTTCCCGCTGCACACTCCAATCGTTGAGAAGATCGAGGTCGGAGCCCGCGGCGATGTTCGCCGTGCGAAGCTCTACTATCTGCGTGATCGCATCGGTAAGGCTGCCAAGGTCAAGGAAAAGCGCTTCAACTGAGGTTCTCGAACCTCAACCCTCTTCCCAAGCGGGAACTCATCCGCTGACGGGCTCGCCCCGGTGAGGGTCGCTGATGCTTATGCCCGCGGAGGTCAACCCGCCGCGCTGAGACCCACACAGATCTTCGAGCAGGTGATCCAGGGCCGCACGGTCCAGAGGTTTACGCTGGCGAGAGGCGACCACGGATTGCCATCGGGCGAACTTTTGAGCGGAACGATTGGCGGACATCTCAACTGCCCGACACGTGAACTCGCAGCGAGCGCCTCTATTGGTCAAGCCCCAGTGTGGGGTTTTGGGTATCAGTATCGACCGACACCAGTGAAATTTCCCCATGCTCGGATTATTCACGCAGGCCTGATCGTTCGGTGCTCCTTTGGCAGGCTCGGCGGATGAAGTGGCGAATAGCAGTGTTGGCGTGCGTGGTCATGGGTGCCGGATGCGGCGGGGGTAATGAGTGGGGAGACAGCATCTCGTTCGACAGTGCCAGCGGCAAGGATGAGGGTACGGGCGGCGAAGTTGACGAAGAGGGTACTGAAGACGAGCGCACCAGGGACGGACGCATCGCCTTCCGCACCTAGGTTTTCACCGACTTTGAGATCTTCGTGATGAACGCCGACGGTACCGATGTGTACTCGAGTGGGGTTCATGGCGATTCGCCGAGTTGGGGCGGCTGATGCCTAGTCGACTGATCAACAGCGACGGCGACGATGTCTCTCGACGGCATCGCTTGTCCGCATCTAGTCTCCTCGTATGGCAGGTGAAGACGATGAGAACCTGAGCTACACCCAGGCGCGTCGTCGTGTTGGCCTTGATCATGTTCGTGCTGTTCGTAAGGCAATCGAGGACACTGCGCGGCCCGAGCCCACGGACCGCCGGCTTCAGCCGTCACAGTCCTTGACCCAAGCAGCGGTTCCATCGCCGGCGTTGCCCGGGGCACCACCTCGGCCAGTTACCGTTCGACCGGAGTCGTCGGTGAGCCAACAGATTACGGATCTGACGGCCACTGTGGCAGATCTGGCCCTGAGCATTGAGCGGCTGACCGAGGCCCACGGCACGGATCTCGCCAATGCAACGGATGCGCTCGCCGCGAAATACGAGATGGAACTTGCGGCCCACCGCCAAACCGTCGAACGACTCCTTGAGCACCAGGACGCACACATCGAAACACTCAATGGGCTTGTCCAGAAGCTGACCCTCGGCGACTAACTGTCTGTGTCACACCCCGTTTCTAGTGTCGGTCCATGGACCAATCACGAGTGGCTTTGGGGCGATGGGGCGAACGTAGAGTGGCACGTCACTACGAGTCGGCTGGGTACGCCGTCATTGACCAGAATTGGCAGGTCCGGGGCGGCGAGATCGACCTTGTGCTGGGCCGCGGCGACATGATCGTGTTTTGCGAGGTAAAGACGCGTTCGTCGACGCGGTTCGGGAGCGGGTTTGAAGCAGTCGACGGCCGTAAACAACGCTTTCTTCGCCGCACAGCGATGTCGTGGCTTGATGTGCACGACCGTCGTGGCAACCTTCGGTTTGATGTTGCGACCGTGATTGGGCCGACGATCGAAGTTATCGAGGGGGCGTTTTAGGCGAGTGGAGTGTCGCCCGCCCCGAGATCCCACCACAGGCCGGTCATGATCTGCAGCGCCTCCCGGCAGGTCGAAGCAAGGATGTGCTCGTTGGGCGCGTGCTGTGAACATCCGGCATAGGAGTGCGGCACCCAGATCGTTGGCAGGCCAAGCACAGTGGCGAACACGTCGTTTGGCAGGCTCCCGCCGAGGTTCGGGATCACGGCGACATCCTTGCCGCTCGTTCGGCCCACTGAGTCAATGGCCCACTTAGCCCACGGATGACTGGGGTCGAGTCGTGTGGCCTTCATGGCCACACCCGCTGGCTCCAACTCGATCGCCTGGTAGCCGCGATCGTCGAGGTGCCGGCGGAGTGCAGGGAGCAAGTCGACAGGCTCGGTTCCGATGACGAAACGCATGTGACAATGCGCCACGGCTGATGGTGGGATGGCGTTCACCGGGTGGTGCGGGTTGCCTGTCTCGTACGCGAGCACCTCGAACGTGTTGGTGCCGAACACCCGCTCCTCGGCGCTCATGCCTGGCTCGCCCCAGTCGGGGTCGATGGTGGGGGAGTCATCACCACCACCAACCTGAAGCTGAGCGACGGCAGCACGGACGGTGTCAGTCATCGGTTCGGCTTTCCAGCCATCGACGAGGATTTCACCAGAAGGACTGATCATCGTGGCAAGGGCATTGGCAACAATCACGCCCGGGTTGGCGAGTAGCCCACCCCAGTTGCCTGAGTGATGTCCGCCATCTCGAAGCGTGAGCCGCATGGCAAAGTTGAACGCTCCCCGGGAACCCATAAAAATCGTTGGCGTGCTGGGCTGCATACGGGGACCGTCTGACGCGATGAAGACGTCAGCGGCAAAGAGGTCTGCGTTATCGGCACAGAACTCCTCCAACCCCGGCGACCCTGTCTCCTCGCCAGTCTCAAACAACAGCACCGCGTTGAATCCCAGCGAGCCTCGGACATCGAGCACGTGACGCATCGCCGCAAGATTTATGGTGTGCTGGCCCTTGTTGTCAGCCGTTCCGCGGCCATACCAACGGTCGCCTTCGACGACGATGTGCCAGGGGCTCAATCCATCGCGCCACTGATCGTCATAGCCGAGGACTACATCGCCATGGCCATAGGACATGACGGTGGGGAGGCCGTTGGCTTCGTGACGGCGTGCGACGAGAAACGGGCACCCGTCAGGGATGGGGTTGTCGTAGAGCCGACAGCTGAATCCCATCGACTCGAGCGCCGGGGTCAACTCGTCGCTCAAGTAGCGGTAGAGCTCAGGCCGTTGCTCCAGGGCGGGGCTCTCGGTCCGGTAGGCCACCCGCCGCGCCAACTCCAACTGGAAGTCGCCGTCCTGGAAATAGGTCTCCGTTCGATCGAGTGCTTCGGTACGGCTCATCGCGTGTCCTTCCGGTGTGACGGTGCCTCACCCTAGATCCCAGAGGACTAGCGCCGTTTTCGTTTGGTTGGTGCTTTACGGGTCTTGCGACCGTCCCAGCAACCACGGTGCCAATGGCGACGCAGGTCGGGCGCTTCTTTCGGCACGACGGCGTAGTGGCCGGTGCCGGGTGGGATATCTCGGTTGCAGTTGGGGCAGAGGTACATCTTGGTGGCTTGATACGGCTGCAAGAAGCGGACGTCAACCTCGCCATAGGCTTCTGGATCATCCATCGTGGTGCCTTCCGCAGCTCAGAGGAACAGTGCCCAGGTGAGCAGGGCAACCGTGGTCAGGCAGGCGGCAACAACGAACACGATGTCGGTGGGTCGTCGGCGGTGCGGCCGTGTGGGATCCATACCCATGGCGTCAGTATCGTCCCCGTGTGACTCGACGCCACCCTCTTGCTCAGCATTCTCTGATTCGCCAACGGACAGTGTTTGTCGTCTGTATTCTGATCCTGCTTGGCGGAGCGTGTGCGACTGGTTCTCCGGAGGCACCCCTGGGCTCTGATGGTCAACCTGATCCGGTCCTCGACGCCGGCCGCGAGATCTATGGGTCTCGATGTGCCCGATGCCATGGGTCGAGTGGCGGTGGCGGAACGGGGCCCAAGCTCGATGCGGGCGCCGTCGTCGAGGCCTACCCCGACATTGCTGACCAGATTCAGATCATCTCCGCTGGCAAGAACGGCATGCCCTCGTTCGCCGGCGCTCTTAGTGATGATCAGTTGGAGGCGGTAGCTCGCTATACCCGCGAGGTTCTCCGCTGATTGTCACACTCGCACCTTAGGGTGTATCAAGCGCTCGGTCGTCGGCCTTACGACGACCTCCCAACAATTCTTGTTCGGAGGTCGCCATGCTTGCCACCGTTGTTTCATCCACCCTCGTTGGGGTCGATGCCGTCCCCGTATCTGTCGAAGTTCACGTAGCGGACGGGTTGCCCTCGTTTTCGATCGTGGGGTTGCCAGATGCGACGTGTCGAGAAGCACGTGATCGTGTTCGTGCAGCTCTTGAATCGAGCGAGCTCCAGTGGCCGATGAGACGGATCACCGTCAATCTCGCTCCCGGCGGCTTGCCGAAGACCGGCGCAGCCCTGGATTTGCCCATCGCCATCGGCTTACTCGTTGCCTCAGAGCAGATCCCCCGTTCCCAGATCGAGAGTTTGGGAGCTTTTGGCGAGCTCGGGCTCGACGGATCGGTTCGGCCGATTGTCGGCGCTCTTCCGCTGGTCGACGCGGTTCCGGCATCTCGAGTGGTCGTGCCCGCAGGTGATGCCTGCGTAACTGCGCTGATTGCTGGCTCGCGAATCCGTCCAGTCCGTTGCTTGCGTGATGTTGTCGACGCTCTGCATTGCGGGTTGCCCTGGCCTGATGTCGACCTATCGTTTCCCGACGATCCTGTCGAACCCGAGCCCGATCTTGCTGACGTCCGTGGCCAGGGTCAGGCTCGAGATGCGTTGGAGATCGCTGCTGCGGGAGGGCATCACCTACTCCTTGTGGGGCCGCCGGGTGCGGGCAAGACGATGCTGGCGCGCCGACTCCCGGGGATCATGCCCGACCTCGCCCACCAGGACGCGCTCGCTGTCACGCGGGTTCATAGTGCGGCAGGCCTAAGGCTCCCACTGTCCGGGCTCGTCACACGGCCGCCATTTCGGGCGCCACACCACAACACCTCAATGTCGGCCCTCGTGGGCGGAGGGTCGAGATCCGCTCGGCCCGGAGAGATCAGCGCGGCATCCGGCGGCGTGCTCTTTCTCGACGAGTTGGGTGAGTTCCCGCCGAGCGTGCTCGATGCCCTCCGGCAGCCACTCGAGGAAGGCGTCGTGAGAGTCGCCCGTAGCGATGGCATGCGGGAACATCCCGCTCGAGTTCTTCTTGTGGCTGCCATGAACCCATGTCCGTGTGGTGAGGGTGGAAATGTGGGGTGTCGGTGTCGGCCACCTGAGCGTGTCCGTTACTCCCGACGGATATCTGGGCCGCTCCTTGACCGCATCGACCTCATGGTTCAGGTCGATCGGCCGTCGACACCTGCACTGCTCTCGTCGGAGCCGGCTGAAGCGTCGTGTGCGGTGGCGGAACGGGTTGCCAAAGTTCGAGAAATGTCGGCCCTGCGAGGGGTGCGCTGCAACGCTGAAATGTGCGAGTCGCTGCTCGACGAAGTGGCCTGGCTTGACGAGGAGGCCACGTTGATGGTCGCCGACGCACTGGATGGAGGGCGTCTCAGTGCTCGAGGGCTTCGTCGGCTTCGTTGCGTCGCACGCACCATTCGTGACCTTGGCGACGCGGCGGATGGTCTTCGGGTGATCGACGTCTCAATGGCACTTCAACTGCGTGCCCGTCCGCCGATCGGCGGCGACCGTGTCTGAGAGCAAGCTTTCGGCCCTCGCTGCACTCCCCGGAATGTCGAGTCGGCGCCTGGGTCACCTTCTTGATGGACGCCTGCCGTCGGAAGCATGGGCGCTGGTCCTCGCTGGTGACGCCAGTCCACCGGCGGTTCCGAAGGAGCATTCGGTCCGTTGGGCGAGTCAGCTGGCCCAGACCGAACTTGACGAGGTCGCGGCGCGGTTGGTGGAGCTGAAGTGTCGAGTGAGCTCATGGCATGACGATGATCATCCGCTGCGGCTCCGCGACGACATCGATCCGGCACCGGTCCTATTTCGGTGTGGGGAGTTGCCACACCCGACCACGCCCACTGTTGGCATCGTTGGCACGCGCCGGTGCAGCGGTCCGGGTAAGGAGATTGCGTACGAGTTGGGGGCATCGCTCTCTGAAGCCGGCGTCTCGGTGCTATCAGGGCTTGCGCTTGGAGTTGACGGCGCAGCACACCGCGGGGCAGTTGCTGCCGGGGGAGCGCAGCCAGTCGCCATCGTCGGCAGTGGTATCGATGTCATCTACCCGGCCCGGCATCGAGAGCTCTGGGAGAAGGTTGCATCAGTTGGTTGTGTCTGCACTGAGGCCCCGGTTGGAGCCGAACCGGAACCGTGGCGGTTCCCAGCCCGGAACCGGCTGATCGCAGCAATGTCAGACCTCATCGTGGTTGTCGAGTCCCGGTCTACTGGCGGGAGTTTGCTGACCGTTGACGAGGCCGTACGGCGAGGTATCGATGTGATGGCTGTGCCGGGCTCGGTGAAGAATGGTGCGGCAGCGGGCACCAATCAGCTACTGGTCGACGGGTGTGCTCCTGTTCGCGGGGCCGACGACGTACTGATGGCCCTGGGTCTTGCCACCATCGACTCGGCCACTCGTCGCAGCGGAGAACGGCCATCGCCGAGCGGTGACACCGGGACCGTTTTTGCCGCAATCGATGATGGGCCGACATCGGTCGATCAGATCGTCGACTACAGCGGATTCGATCTCGGTGCGGTTTACCTCGCGCTCGAACGGCTCATGACGAGCGGCCACATCGTGGCTGACGGGGTCCGAGTGCGCCGCGCATGAGGGTTGAACAATCACGGGTCGCGGCCGCTGGATGTAGCTGGGCCCGCTCCTCTCGTGAGGTACTAAGGTGGATTTGTGCCCTCATGGGATCTCCCACTCTGGCTCGAGTCGCTCACTCGAGTCGCGCCGTCGACGCGCGACGTTTACTCGCGGGACATGCGCGATGCCGTGCTATGGCTGGAAACGCAGCAAGTCGACTCACCCAATGCCGCTACTCGGCGGCATCTGCGGCGGTATCTGGCCTTCCTCGATTCGGAAGGTTACGCGCGGCGCACCACCGCACGAAAGGCCTCAGTAGTACGTCGCTACTTCGATTGGGCGCGGCGCACAGACCGCGCGGATTCAGATCCGGCAGCCGGCCTCTCGGCCCCGCGCGGATCGTCGACGCTCCCGCGGATCTTGTCGGCACCGGAACTCGATGCTTTGGTCGAAGGCTCACCGAGATCCGACGACGATCCGGTAATCAATCTTCGAGATCGCACTATTGTCGAGTTGCTCTATGGCAGTGGTCTTCGGGTGAGCGAGTTGTGTGGTCTCACCAGAGCAGACGTTGCTCCCGAGTTCGACGTGATCACGGTGTGGGGCAAGGGCAACAAGCAGCGGCGACTTCCGCTTTCGAAGCCGGCCGCGGAGGAGCTCTCGTCTTGGCTCGAGCGAGGCCGACAGGATCTCACAACATCGGAGTCTCCAGCCGATGCCGTATTCCTCAACCGGCGTGGGCGCGCACTCTCACCACGCGATGTGAGGCGTATTTTGGACCGCCGAGCGGTCAGTCCCACACACCCCCATGCACTTCGTCATACATTTGCCACTCACCTTTTGGATGGCGGCGCCGACTTGCGTTCTGTGCAAGAACTTTTGGGTCATTCCGATCTCGCTACGACCCAGATCTATACTCGTGTCAGTCGGGAGCGTTTGCGCGACATCCATCGCCAGACTCACCCTCGTGCTTAGGAACCAGTCCACGTGACCGATCGCAACGCCGACACTGGCCGACTCTGGACCGAATTCAAACAGTCGCGCTCGCTAGAGCTCCGCGACAAACTCATCATTCAGTACTCGCCGCTCGTGAAATACGTAGCTGGCCGCGTGGGTGTTGGTATGCCCCGCAACGTCGAGCAAGCCGAGCTCGTCAGCTTTGGCATCTTCGGTTTGATCGATGCCATCGAGAAGTTCGATCCCGAGCGCGGCTACAAGTTCGAGACCTATGCAATCGCCCGTATCAAAGGAGCGATTCTCGATGAGCTTCGCTCCATTGACTGGGTCCCCCGTTCAGTGCGCAGTAAGGCCCGCACGCTCGAAGGAGCGATGGCCAAGCTTGAAGCCGAGCATCATCGCTCGCCCACGGATGAAGAAGTTGCGGCAGAGATGGAGATCACCGAGGAACAGCTCCAAACCACCCTGAGCCAGATCTCCTTCATGGGCATCGCTGCACTTGACGAGATGCTGGCGGGCGGTGATCGCGGTGAGTCTGTCTCTGTCGGCGACACCGTTGCCGACACCGGCGATGGCCCGACGGGCGTCTATGAGGTTGAAGAGATGCGGCAAACCCTCGCTACATCGATCAATCGGATGCCCGAGCGCGAAAAGATTGTGCTCACCCTCTACTACTATGAAGGCCTCACGCTCGCTGAAATCGGCCGTGTGTTGGGGGTCACTGAGAGCCGGGTGTGTCAGATTCACGCCAAGGCGGTTCTCCAGCTTCGGTCCCGGCTTATCGCCATCGAACGCGAACCGGCCTAGCGCCTCAGCAGTTCGCTGCTCAACCAATTCCCCGAACCTGACTTCCCCGTCAACTGTCTCTGATGCGGGTTTGTTATGTGCGTTCGCGAGATCCTTATTCGTGTACCTGGGTTGGCTCTTGCTGCCCTCGTGCTCTTGTTCGTCGTCGATCTAGGTCGAGTTTGGGCTACTGAGCCGGTTCTCCGGCGGCCAACGTCAGCCGCGGTGCTTGACCCGTTCCGCCTGCCGGATGGTCCCTACGGGTCCGGCAATCGAGGAATCGAATATGACACCTCGGTTGGTGACCCGATTGCCGCAGCCGGCCCAGGCACGGTGGTTTTCGCAGGACCAGTGGCGGGGGCGTTGCACATTACGGTCGACCATGGTGGAGGACTGAAATCCAGTTACTCCTTCGTCGGGGTGCTGCTTGTTAAGCGAGGTGACAGGGTAGAGGCCGGCGAGCAAGTGGCCGTTGCCGCTCAGGGCTTTCATTTTGGGACGAGGGTGGATGAGGTCTATGTCGACCCGGCAACGCTGTTGGGTGTGCGAGTCATCAGGGTTGAACTTGTCGAAGGCAGCGATGCCGAACGAACACAGCAGTTTCATGACCTGGTCGAGCGCTCCGAGCGACTCCACTTTCTTGAAATGGGGGGTACCCGACCGACCCAGGATGGCCTTTTCGGCACAGCACTTCGGGCTGGGCTGCAGGTTCTGGGTATCGACGTTTTCGGCCTTATTGACTATGCCGACCCAGAACTGGTAGCGGTTGCCCTGAGTGACTTTATTGAGCCTCTCCGCGATCGTGATTGCAGCCCGGAATCGGTTGTCGTGCTGCCGCCGCCAGAACGGCGGATCGCCCTGGTGGTCGATGGGCTCAATAGTTCGAGCGCCAGAGCCGGAACAATGTCGACACTCGATCTCGAAGACCATGGGTATGTGGTCCCTGACGTCGTTCGGTTCAGCTATGCGGGTGGGATTGTTCCGCCGGTAGACCCGGGGTGGTCGTCGGCGCTCGAGACGTCGCACTATGAGGGGCCGGACACCTTTAGAGGTGTGGCTTCGATGGCTGACTCGCTCAGTCGGTTGTTGGCTGACATCGCGACAGTCCAGCCCCATGTACCGATCGATATCTACGCACATAGTCTCGGCGGACTGGTGACGCGAGTTTCCCTGGCCGAGATCGACTCCGAGGCGATTCCGATCGGTATCGTCGTGACGTTTGCCAGCCCCCACCAAGGAACTCCGAGTGCCGACATACTTGGTGCAGTAGGTGAACGCGACCTCGGGACGAGAGCTCACAAATTCGCGGAACTCGTCGGTGCCGGTGGGTTTTTCCGTGCACGGGTGATCGATGATCTGAGCACGGACGGCTTCGCCGCTCATTTCGCTGACGTGGCATTTCCCGACGGCATCCACGCGGTGACGATTGGTGCTCGCGGTGATGTCGTGGTGCCTGCCAACAGGGCATGGGCGCCCGGAGCGCGCCATGTCGTCCTCGGTGGCGGGTCACCATTCACAGCTCATAGTGATGTCGTCGGTCTTGACACTGCCTCTCGAGAAGTCGCCCTCGCTCTCGCCGCAGCCCCACCTGCGTGCGAAGGATTGATCAACCGCTTCTTTGACTGGGTAATACCGAGTGTGATCGATGCCTCAGAGGAGGGGGTCGCGGCCGTGCTGGACGCCGGTACACTGCTCAACGGCTCATCTGGGCCCGATTCGTCACGACCGGTGACGATGGCGATTGATTCGGTTCGTGTGATACCCGGTCGCTTCGGCGTCCCGCGCGAACTCCGTAACCGGGAGAAAATCCATGGCAGTTATTTCCATGAAGCAGTTGCTGGAAGCCGGCGTCCACTTCGGTCATCAGACCCGTCGCTGGAACCCCAAGATGAAGCGATTCATCCACGGCGAGCGATCCGGTATCCACATCGTCGATCTACACCAGACGCTCAACCATCTCGAGTCGTCCTACGTGTTTATCCGCGATCTCGTCGCAGATGGCGGCACCGTGCTATTCATCGGCACGAAGAAGCAGGCTCAGGACTCGATCCAGTCCTATGCCGAGCGCTGCAACATGCCGTACATCAACGAGCGTTGGCTCGGCGGCATGCTTACCAACTTCCAGACGATCTCCAAGCGCGTCAGCAAGATGCAGGACTACCGCCGCATGCGTGATTCGGGTGAATTCGAAGCCATGCCGAAGAAAGAAGCCCTTCTCATCGGCCGTGAGCTGGTCAAGCTCGAGCGCAATCTCGGCGGTATCCGCGACATGGCGAAACTGCCAAGTGCTGTTTTCGTGCTTGACACGAAGAAGGAGCACATCGCAGTGACCGAGGCCCGCAAGATCGGTATTCCGATCGTTGCCGTGGTCGACACCAACTGTGACCCTGATCTTGTTGACTACGCCATCCCCGGCAACGACGACGCAATCCGCGCCGGCGAACTCATGAGTCGGGTCATCTCCGATGCAGTTCTCGAGGGCCGCTTCATCAATTCGAAGCGCCAAGGTGCTGAGGCTGTGAAGCGAAACGCGCTTCAGGAATCTGAAGTTGCCGCGCAGCAGGTCCAGGCCCGCGCTGCTGCGGCCACTGAAGCCGCTGAGCGTGATGCTCGCGTTGCCGCTGCCCAGGCTGCTCCTGCTGAGGAAGCTGCTGCTCCTGTCGAGGAAGCTGCTGCTCCTGTTGAGGAAGCTGCTGCTCCTGTTGAGGAAGCTGCTGCTCCTGTTGAGGAAGCTGCTGCGCCTGTCGAAGAGACCCTCCCAGCTGCTGGCGACGACAGCACGCCAGCGGCCTGACCGCACTTTCACCCAACTGCACGCAAGGAACATCGAGAATGTCGATTACCGCGAAAGACGTCAAGGCGCTTCGTGACGCCACCGGTGCCGGAATGATGGACGCCAAGAAGGCGCTCACCGAATGTGATGGCGATATGGAAGCTGCCACCCAGATGCTGCGCGAGAAGGGCCTGGCTAAGGCCGCGGCTCGTAGCGATCGAGAAAACGACGAGGGCACAATCGCTCTTGCCGTGAGCGGCAACACCGCTGCGTTCGTTCAGATCAAAACGGAGACAGACTTCTCGGCGAAGAACGAAGCTGTCACCGGTCTCGCCAACAGCATCGCTGAGGCCGTGCTGGTTGACGGAATGTCGGCAGTTGAGGCGCATGCCTCAGCCCTTGAAGATCTCCAGGTCACGATCAAGGAAAACATCGCCTTGGGCTCCGTTGAGCGAATCGAGGCTGCCGAAGGCAATATCCTCGACACCTACCTCCATCGCCAGGATGGTCGCGGCGTCAACGCTGTGATTGTCGAAGCAGCCGGTGTGGGGCAAGATGAACTGCACCAGGTTGCCCTTCACATCGCCTTTGCCAAGCCCACGTATCTGAGCTCGGACGAGGTCCCTGCCGACGAGATCGAGAAGGAGCGAAACTCGCTTCTTGAGATCACCAAGGCTGAGGGGAAGCCGGAGCAAGCCTGGGAGAAGATCGTCGATGGCCGCCTCCGCGGTTGGTTCGGTGAACGAGTCCTACTTGAACAGGGACTCAATGGCGACAAGACTGCGGTTAAGGACAGCCTTGGTGGCGGTTCGATCAGCCGTTTCGTCCAGGTTGTGATTGGCTCCTGAATATGACAGAACCCGATAGCGCCAGAGGCAAGACACCTGCCCGCTGGGATCGGGTTCTCCTCAAGCTTTCGGGTGAGGCCTTTGCTGGCCCGTTGGAATTCGGCATTGACGGTGCCACGGTGCGCGGGATTGCCGAAGATATCGTCGCTGCCCAAGAGGCGTACGCCGTCCAGATCGCTGTCGTAGTCGGCGGTGGAAACATCTGGCGAGGTATTCATGGCGCAGGCGCAGGCATGGACCGCGCCCAAGCCGACTACATGGGCATGCTGGCCACGGTAATGAACGCACTGGCGTTGCAGGACACGCTTGAGCAGATGGGGCAGCCAACCCGCGTTCAGACCGCGATCGAGATGAACCAGATCGCCGAGCCTTACATTCGTCGTCGTGCTACCCGTCATTTGGAGAAGGGCCGCGTGGTCATCTTTGGTGGCGGCAACGGCAACCCGTTCTTCACCACCGACACCACGGCGGCGTTACGGGCTGTGGAAATTGAAGCCGGTGTGGTGCTGAAGGGCACCCATGGCGGTGTCGACGGGATCTATAGTGCTGACCCCCGCACCAATCCTGACGCGATGAGGCTTGACCATGTTTCCTATCTGCGAGTCCTGAACGAGGGCCTGAAGGTCATGGATTCCACCGCAATCTCACTCTGCATGGACAACCAGTTGCCCATCGTGGTCTTTGACCTGATGGGGGAGGGAAATTTCCAGTCCCTGCTCGCCGGTCAGTCGGTGGGTACGCTCGTTGACAACGAGGGAGACGCGTCGTGAGCGACGAACTGATCGATCTGGTGTTGGATGACGCCAAGGAGAAGATGGATGCGGCCGCTGGTGCCGCCCGTCGCGAGTTTTCCACGGTCCGTACTGGCCGCGCCTCCTCGGCTCTTTTCGAGCGTCTAACCATTGAGGCATACGGCGTTGAGATGCGACTTCTTGAAGTCGCCAGCTTCTCGGTTCCCGAGGCCCGTCAACTGATCGTCACCCCTCACGATGTCGCGAATCTTGAGGCCATCGAGCGGTCGATCATCAACAGCAATATGGGACTAAACCCGTCTAACGACGGACGAATCATCCGTTTGAGCTTCCCTCCACTCACTGAAGAACGCCGCCGCGAGTATGTGAAAATAGTAGGCGGCATGTCCGAAGAAGCCAAGCAGCGTGTCAATGGTGTGCGGCGTTCCGCACGCAAGGAACTTGACGACCTCAGCGATGATGGGGGAGTCTCAGAGGACGATGTTCAGCGCGCTGAGGGGCGCCTTGACGGTCTGAAAGACGAATTTATTGGCATGATTGACGCTGCGCAGGCCCAAAAGGAAGAGGAGCTTCTCGAGGTATGACCTCAAGTAGCACTGGAAGGGCGAATCCGTGACCGACGATTCCAACGACTTTGTGGGTGAATCCACCCCAGACGATGATTTTGCGGCCCCTGGCCGGAGCGTCTTCGGCGACGACGACATGTCGTTCGACAACGACGACGATGCTATTCCGCACTGGAGTGAACCCGCCACCGGCGCGGTACCTCAGATCGGTGCTAACACCGGAACTGCCGAATCCATCACCTTTGACCCGTCGCCCGAGCCGTCATTGGCCGAGGCCGATGTTGACGAGTTGGCCGCATGGGCTGGTGCGTCGACTAATCCGGTGTGGGCCGAAGCATCTTCGCCAGGCGTTCAGGAACCGACTCAGATCGGTCAGGCGGAAACTGCCGACGACTTCTTTAGCTTCGATGATCAGCAGCGCCCATCACGTCGTGCTTCGGCAGCGATGGGCGAGTCCGAGGCGGCGCCAGAAGAATCCGTTGGAGATCGGTTTGGTGTCACGACCGGTAACTCCGGTGATCGTGACATGCCTATGGCGATCACGGTCGGTGTCGGACTCGCCGCGCTCGTCTTGGCGGCTATGGCAGTCGGCCCAGTAGCCGCCCTCGTGGTGGTCACCATTGCGCTTGGTCTTGCTGCCGTCGAGTACTACAACGCTGTGCGAGTGGCCGGCTACCAGCCCGCCGTGCTGCTCGGTCTCACCGCCACGATTGCTATGCCACTCGCCGTCTACTGGCGAGGCGAAGCTGCTATCACCATGGTGCTGGTGCTTGCCTTCATCTTTGGAGCTCTCTGGTATCTCCTTGGCGTCGCACACGATGGTGCGATGCGAGGGCTTGGCTCGACGATGCTCGGCATCATGCACATTGGCGTGCTGGGCTCGTTCGCTGCGTTGCTGTTGGCGACCGATGAGACCCACGGAACTGGTCTACTCACCGTTGCGATCATCATTACCGTTGCCTACGACGTGGGTGGTCTGGCGATTGGCAAAACGATCGGCCGCCGTGCACTGTCGCCGGCGAGCCCCAACAAGACGATCGAGGGTCTTATCGGCGGCTTCGTTGTCGCTTTCGGCGCCGCCATCATCATGGGCGTGTTGGGTAAGCCAGCCCCGCTCGCTAGCTCGGATCTCGGCGGCGGTATGACCTCGATGATCATCCTGGGCGTCTTCGCAGCAGCGGCTGCCCCGGTCGGTGATCTGGTTGAGTCGCTCATCAAGCGAGACCTGGGTATCAAGGACATGGGTTCGATCCTTCCCGGGCACGGTGGTCTTCTCGATCGCTTCGACGGCTTGTTGTTTGTGCTTCCCGTCACCTGGTACGTCTCGCAGTACGTGCTCTTTACCTGAGCCGCGTGCCATGGGCCGGCCGATCGGCCTAGCGTCGACTCCGTGACCACCACGATTGCCGTCCTCGGGTCTTCAGGTTCCATAGGCACGCAAACTCTCGACGTCGTACGGGCCTTGCCGGCGGACTATCGCGTTGTCGCTCTCGGTGTTGCAACGTCGGTCGACACGCTTGTCGAGCAGGCCAAGGAGTTCCGCCCCGATGTCGTGGCCATCGGCGACGAGGTGGCCGCTGCTGGACTCGCTGAACGCCTTCCGGCAGGCACAGAACTTCTTGTCGGCGCAGATGCCATGGCCGAGGCCGCGGTTGCCGGCGATGTTGTCATCAATGGTGTGGTCGGGTTCGCGGGGTTGTCCGTCACCATGGCCACGTTGGAGGCAGGCAAACGACTCGGCTTGGCGAATAAGGAATCCTTGATCGCTGCCGGTCCGGTGGTGCAGCGCGCGTGGGCAACGCCGGGAGCCGAGCTCGTCCCAGTTGACAGCGAGCACTGTGCGGTGCACCAATGTCTTCGGGCCAACGAAATCACCGGCAAAATCGGGGATGCTGACCGTGTCCGCAAGGTCGTGCTGACAGCAAGTGGTGGCCCTTTCAGGGGTCGATCTCGCGCCGATCTTGAGGGAGTCACTATCGACCACGCTCTGGCGCATCCGACCTGGTCGATGGGCCCGAAGATCACCATCGATTCGAGCACCCTGATCAATAAGGGACTTGAGGTCATCGAAGCTCACGGGTTGTTTGGCATTGGTTTTGACGATATCGATGTGGTCGTACACCCCCAGTCGATCATTCACTCAATGGTGACCTTCACCGATGGGGCCACCATCGCCCAGCTATCAAAACCGGATATGAGGTTGTGCATTGGCTACGCATTGGCCTTTCCTGACCGACTGGATGTGCCGTATGGCGACATCGACTGGTCGGAGCTCTCCCGACTCGACTTCCAGCCACCCGATCTTGATGCCTTCCCCGGCCTTGGACTGGCGTACGACGCAGGCCGAGCGGGCGAAACCGCGCCCGCCTGGTTCAGTGCGGCCAACGAAGTTGCCGTGGATGCATTCCTCAAGGGCCAGATCCGCTGGGTCGATATCGCAGATGTCGTGGATGGTGCCCTTCAGCGCTGGCCGGGCACAATTGCCACCGATGTCGGGGTTGTACTCGACATCGACCGCCGAGCCAGAGATGAGGCTGCCGCAGTGATCCAGGAGCTTGTCGTACTATGACCGAAGCACTCACGCATCGAGAGCCAAAAGGCGACATCACCGGTGTGTTGTTGTTGTCTGGGCTCCTTCTCGCGCTCGGCTTCTTGGCCAGCTGGACGTGGTTCTTTATCGTTGTCGCCATCATCTTCATGATCTTCATGCATGAGATGGGCCACTACCTGACGGCTCGTTGGACAGGCATGAAGACCACAGAGTTCTTCATCGGCTTTGGTCCGCGGCTTTGGTCTTTTCGTCGCGGCGAGACTGAGTACGGCGTGAAAGCGATCCCTGCTGGCGCCTATGTGCGCATCGAGGGAATGAACAATCTCGAAGAAGTGCCCGAAGAGGACGAACCACGGACCTACCGGGCAAAGTCATTCCCACGGAAGCTGCTTGTCGTCTCTGCCGGGTCGATCATGCACTTCCTTATGGCGCTGGTACTTCTCTACGCCTTCTTTGTCGGTTGGGGTGACCCAAGCGACCCGAGGGCGTGGGAGGTTGGATCAGTATCGAGCCAGAGCGCCGCCCTCGACCTTGGTACTGAAACCGGCGATGTGATTGTGTCCCTCGATGGCGTAAAGATCGATGACTTTGATCAGTTTGGCGGTCTCGTACGGTCACGTGGCGGCGAGACCGTCGACATTTCGTATCTTCGTGACGGCGAGAGCATTCTCGACACCGTGGTACTCGGTGGCCGACTCAGCGATGCAGGTGCGGACGCATTCGGTGGGCTCCTGGAGAACGACCGAATTCTTCAGATCGATGGGGTAGATGTGTCGAGCTGGGACGACGTGCTCGCGCAACTCGATGGCAAGATTGGCAAGACCATCTCGGTGGTTGTTGATCCGGTCGATGGTGTTGAACTCCAACTATTCGACGACATTGAAGTCAATGCAATTCTTCCAGCCAATGAGGCTGTCGTCGGATTCTTCGGGATCTCTCAGAAACGAATCGCACAGGACGTGGGTGCAATTGAGGGCATCGGCCGGTCGGTTACCGGGCTCGGCCAGTACACAAAGCTCGCGTTCGAGAACATGTGGGAGCTCATCACCGGTGGCGGACTCAGTAACTTTGTCTCCGACACGGTGACCGGAAATACCGAGAGTGCTCAAGAGCAACTCGAAGAGGCGGCCAACAGCGCGGAGCGCGAGTCGGCAGGACGGTTACTCGATACCGACAATCCTGACGAGGACCGCATCCTGTCGATCTACGGCGCCGCCCGTGCCGGCACAATCCTGTCGGGGGAGGGTTTCGAGAATGCCCTGGTGTTCCTGGCCGGTCTGAACATCTTTATCGGCATCTTCAACATGTTCCCGTTCCCGCCGCTCGACGGCGGCCACGTTGTCGTGGCTGTGTACGAGCGCATCCGCTCAGTCGGTGGTCGCCAACATCGAGTCGACTACAACAAACTCCTTCCGCTGACCTACGCAGTCTTCTTGGTCCTTGTCGGCTTCGGCCTGCTGGCGCTATTCCGCGACATCATCGACCCAATTAACCTCGGCTAAACAACGCACGTCTGGGGACAGACCCCCTTCGTGCTTTGTTCATCGGTAGATTCACAGTGTGGAATTCACGCAGAGCTTCCCTCGTCACGAGACCAAGCAGATCATGGTGGGCGATGTCCCCGTGGGTGGGGGAGCGCCAATAACGGTCCAGTCGATGACGGTGACCAAGACCGCGGACCACGAAGCCACTCTCCAACAGATCTACGCACTTGCCGCTGCCGGCTGCGACATCGTGCGCTGCACGTGCAATGAACCGGAAGCTGCAGAAGGACTAGCCCGAATCGTGCCCCGGTCCCCGGTGCCGATCGTGGCCGACATTCATCACCAGTACCGTCGGGCGCTTGAAGCGCTCGAGGCCGGTGTCCACTGCCTGCGCTTGAACCCAGGCAACATTCGGAATCCTGAACACATCAAACTCGTGGCTCGTGAGGCCAAGGATCGCAACGTGCCGATCCGAATTGGGGTCAACGGCGGCTCGCTCCACCCAGATCTTTATAAGAAGTACGGTGGCAAGGTCACCCCTGAGGCGATGGTCGAGTCGGCACTCGACGAAATCCGTTACTTCGACGATGTCGGCTTCGACCTGATCAAAATCTCGGTCAAGGCATCGAGCGTGCCACTGATGATCGAGGCATATCGCCAACTCGCGGCGGTCACTGACTATCCGCTGCACCTCGGCGTGACTGAAGCTGGCCCTCCTCCAATCGGGACACTCAAGGCCACCGCTGGGATGGCAACACTGCTCGCCGAGGGCATCGGCGACACAATCCGCTACTCGCTCACGGCCGACCCGGTGGAGGAAGCCAAAGCTGGTCGTCAACTCCTCGAGACACTTGGCCTTCGGGAACGAAAGAACATCGACCTGATCTCGTGCCCTAGTTGTGGCCGAGCAGAGGTCGATGTCGTGGGCATCGCCAATGAAGCCATGGAGGCGTTTGGTGAGCGCGAGAT
>Ga0233427_10001914_pt1 | contig 20891 bp, 21 predicted proteins | sample SI_118_April2016_5_FD_179885 | JGI IMG/M metagenome (GOLD analysis project Ga0233427, IMG submission 179885) | Seawater microbial communities from Saanich Inlet, British Columbia, Canada - SI_118_April2016_100_MG | ecosystem: Environmental > Aquatic > Marine > Inlet | place: Canada: British...
TTCTTTAATGCCGCTTGGCTCCAAACTTTTTCATGGCTGACTTGATCCAAGGCATGTATGCCATCACCTTCACCGCTCACATATAAATTACCTAGGCCTTCATCAGCGCCATGGAAGCTAGAAAGCTTATGTCGCCAGAGTGATTGCCCGGTACTCACATTAAAAGCAGCCACGTAGCCCTGAAAACTGGTCGCGTAAAGCGTATCACCTGCCAACAACAAGTCACCGTCCACATCACTCATGCGTTCAAACTCAGAACGTCCCTGCGGCACCGTCGCACGCTGCTTCCATAGCAACGCACCAGTATCAGGGTTAAGCGCAACAATTTGGCCATTACTCATACCAGCAATCACCACTTCAGAGGTCACAACCGGACTGCTAGCACCACGCAGAGACAACGCTGCTGCGCTACCTTCATATTGCCAGCGCTGTTCGCCCGTCGCATGATCAAAACCATAAACCTTATCGTCCAGCGTTTGTACAACGACAGTGCTAGCATTAGTTTTAGGTGCCGATAAAATTTCACTAGCAACCCTGGCACGCCACAGTTCACTGCCATCAGCTTGGTGCAGCGCTAGCACATACCCACTATCTGTACCCACCAATACCACACCAAAGCCGGCGCCAACTCCACCGCTCAATGGTTCTTTCAAATTAATACGCCACTGCCTTTTACCACTGCTACGTTCAAAAGCAGCCAACACGCCGTTAACATCGGCGGCATAAATCATTTTCCCGTCAATGGCCGGAATCAGTGTGAGATAAGAATCGCCAACACCGCTCCCCACTTTAGCCGACCACTGTTTATCCAATTTCACCTGAGCACTATAATCTGGTAATGGTGAAGGTTCGCCACCTACCGCTACCGCTGTATCTTTAAAAAATAAAGCGCAGCCAGATAGCATCAGCAATAGTGTAGTGGCAAAAACTAATCGGTACGTACTTTGCATTTAAGACCCCTCAGCAGCGGTTAGATCATGCAATTTCATGTCCAGAAAAAGACGGCTTTCGCTGTTATTTTTCAGCGCATCGGATGCCACCTGATAAGCGTTACGCGCATCATCTTCACGGCCCAGCGCCCAATAAAGATCACCTCTAACTTCCTCAAAAGAAGCAGTATGCGTGCCACCGTCGATATTTTCTATCACCGCCAAGGCACGTATCAGGTTATCTTCACCGCCCTTCGCTGCGATAACACGAGCCAACCTCAAGAGAACAATTTTGTTAAGCGAACTACCCTTTTCGACCTTTTCAAGCGCCCAACTTAACTGTTGCTCCGCCAGCTCAAGGTCATCGGACAATAACGCCTGTTTAGCCGCCAGTAGCGCTGCATACTGCGCATAAATACGTGACTCATGATCAGTCTGTAGCTGCTCAACTAAATGCTTGACCGTTGACGCTTGCGCACTATCATTAAGCGTTACTGCTTCAACCAAGGTAAAATAAAGTTCAGAGGCCTGTTCACCAGCAATACGCTGGTTCTCTTTCCAGCTCTGCCAACCAAAAACGGCCGCAACCGATAACGCAATGCCCACCACAACAGAGGTACCATTTTTCTTCCACCAGCTCTTCAGTGCTGCCAACTGCTCTTCTTCAGTACGATACGTTTCCATCGGAATACTCCAAAACCTATTATGTTTGTAACGAATTAAAATATGCGAGCAACTCATTACTCGCTAAACTGATTTGATCACCACCACGTAGGGGTTTAACAGCCACTATATTTTGCGCTAATTCTGCTTCGCCAATCAGCACTGCATAGCGTGCACCACTTCTATCGGCACGCTTTAACTGTCCCTTAAATCCACCTCCGCCACAATTAACCTGTACACGTAATTGCGTTAATTTAGAACGCAGTAACTCGGCAAGTTGCAAGGCAGCATTAGCCGTACCTTCACCCACCGAGGCAATGTAAATATCTGCCGTAGTATCAAGCGCGGGCGGAACGAGCTGCAAAGTTTGCAGCATTAAGATCAGCCTCTCAACACCCATGGCAAAACCAACCGCAGGGGTTGCCTTACCACCTAACTGTTCAACTAATCCATCATAACGCCCGCCTGCGCAAATCGTACCCTGCGCGCCTAATTCGGTCGTGACCCATTCAAAAACAGTCTTACTATAATAGTCCAGGCCTCTCACTAATCGTGGATTAACACGATAGGCAATCTCTGCGGTATCAAGAATGGCCAGTAATTCTTTGAAATGCTCCGCTGATTCAGCATCCAGATAATCTTTAAAATTCGGCGCGCCATCTAACACAGCTTGAGTATCAGGATTTTTACTATCGAGAATACGCAGTGGGTTACTGCTCATGCGACGTTGACTATCAGCATCAAGTAAATCAACGCGCGCCTCAAGATACAGCACCAAGGCATCACGATAACAGGCCCGTGCATCAGCACTACCTAAGGAATTAATTTCCAGTGTGACATGATCTAACAAGCCCAACTCACTCCATAAACGGGCGCTCATTAAAATAAGTTCGGCATCAATATCTGGGCCATTCATACCGAAGGTTTCAATACCAATTTGATGGAATTGACGGTAGCGACCTTTTTGCGGACGCTCGTAACGAAACATCGGCCCGGTATACCACAACCGCTGAATTTGATTATAGAGCAGCCCGTGTTCTTCACAGGCTCGCACACAACAAGCCGTTCCTTCGGGTCTAAGGGTCAGGCTCTCGCCATTACGATCAGCAAAGGTATACATTTCCTTTTCAACGATATCGGTAACTTCACCAATAGATCGTTTAAACAAGTCTGTCTGTTCCACGATAGGCATACGAATTTGCTGATAACCGTATTGCTTCAATACTCGTAACACCGTTTCTTCAAGATATTGCCAAATCGCCGTGTCGGCAGGCAAAATATCATTCATACCGCGGATGGCTTTAATCTTGGCCAAGGCGTAATCCTTAATTTAACAAGTTATGGGTCGATAACTCAGCATAACGACTGCGTTTCCCAAATTTTGGCTGCGCTGGTCACCTACTGCTGAGATCTCGGATCAATATCGAATTCAGGAGGGGGGGGTAACTGTCGACCCACCTGAACATTGGAACGATGTGATTACCACATCGGTAGTCATTCACATGCCAATCTGTCATTTACCTGCCAAGCGTTAATTTAGCCCCATTGTCACTGTTGACATAAGTCGTTAAATCAACCGGCGCACTATTGTATGACAGTTTTACTGCCGCTGCATTGCCTATTACAATATCAAAAGACATCTGACCAGCTAACTGCAACAACTCGCCAGCCTGCTTCACACCACTAAATAATACCTTGCCGTTAGCATCACTAATCTCCAACCAACTACTAGCGGTGAACTCTGCCACTAAAACAGCATCTCCAGCGTACAAGTCAATATTGCCGTCACCAATTAACACCTCAGGTACACCAAGGTCAAATGCCTTTACTTTAGTTTCACCGGCAACGGTTTCCACCTCAACCACCGCCACGTCATCGACGACTGGTGTCATAACCTGATCATCACTGCGCCACCAATACATTGATAAAAATACAAATAACAGAACTGACAACGCCCCCAATGCCCGCATGATCTGGGCAGCAGAAAAAGCCTTTAGTTTCTCACGTTTTCGTAATTTAACCGGTTGTTTATTGGCATCTATATGACTTTCATAAGCGCTGAGAATTTCACTGCTTTTAAGCTCGACACATTGCGCATAGTTACGCAAATAACCACGAACAAAAATAGTCGCTGGCAGCACTGAAAAATCGTTTTCTTCAACAGCGCTAATATAACGTACCGATAAATTTAATCGCTTCGCTACCTGCGTCACTGTCCAGCCGTGCGCTTCACGCGCAAGCTTTAACTGCTCACCTACGCTTACCGCTTTGAAGCCATCTTTTAGATCGGTCATTTCAAGCTGATTTCCTTGTGTTTTATCAACGCCACTAACCATTTATTCAGCCATCCGCAATCGCTTATGTTCCGTCGATTCAGGGAACAACTCTCCGAGCTTAAGCGCATAACTAGCTGCCACATCATAATGGCCACTATAGCGAGCCAACACCATGCCCAACCACAAACCTTGAGGACTGTCAGACACCATCTTGTAACGAACCATGCGCTGATAAAGGCGATAATAATGACCGCTTTTATCGATATTATTATATTCAAACTGTAGGAGTGACGCTTCCAATAACGCCCGAGCACGCATACCATCAATATCAATAGCACGCTCATAGGCAACTAACGCGTCGCTACGCTTCCCTAGGCGCTGATAACAAATACCGAGATTTTCATACACGGTCGCACGACGCTCATAAAAAGCATCACGACTAGCCAAGTCCAACTGTTCACAGGCATCAATGACGCGCTCAGACTTAAACAGAAAGCTAGCATAATTATTTCTAATCCGTGTTTTATTAACGCCAGAGCTATAGCTCAACGCCCGATTAAAATACTCTTGCGCTAACACACGATCGTTTTCTAACTGGAACAACATGGCAAAAGCAGCAAAAACATCAGCCGATTTAGGATCAATTTCTAATGCTCTGCGCAGTGGCGGCATAGCTGCTGCCGTATCGCCCTTGTGAAGATAGACCAAACCCAAGTCGGTGTATTTTTTCAGGGCAAGTTCTTTATTCAAATTACCAGAAAAACGTGAATGCGTCGCCGTCTCGCAGCCCGCTAATAACAACAACAAAAGCAATACTGCCATCATATCGACGATGACAATATTTACAGCACAGATCGCCCTATTTTTCATGCCTGCTATCTTCACCTTGAAGGAATATAAAACCCTAAAATAAGCCGCCAATGCTACTTATTATAGACAAGGAAAAGATTAGTTCTTACAGTACTACGTGATATTTGTCGCATTAATGTATCGAGCACTACGACGAGTACGATCTTCCACCTGCCCCACCAACTGCCCACAGGCAGCATCAATATCATCACCACGGGTACTGCGTATAGGTGCGGTATAACCGGCGCCGATCAAAAGATCCTGAAACGTTTTAATGGCATTTCTTGAGGCGCGTTGATAATCTGCTTGAGGAAATGGATTAAAGGGGATTAAGTTAATTTTGCAGGGCAAGTCACGGAGTACTTTTACCAGCTCACGGGCATGCTCTGGCCGATCATTTACATTAGCAATCAGCGTGTATTCAATAGTAATTACGCGACGTTCACCTAATACTTTTAGGTAACGCTGGCAGGCAGCTAGTAATTCAGCTATGGGGTATTTCTTATTGAGTGGCACCAGCTCATTACGCAGTTCGTCATTAGGCGCATGCAAGGAAATAGCTAACGATACGTCCATAATATCGGCCAATTTATCGATAGCAGGTACCACACCCGCAGTACTCAACGTCACTCGACGCTTAGAAATACCGTAGCCCCAATCCTGCATCATGATATGCATGGCATCAACGACATTATCGAAGTTAAGCAATGGCTCGCCCATACCCATCATTACCACGTTAGTAATAGCCTGGTCATTAGCACCATGCCGTGCCGTGGTTGCCTTACTGGCTATCCATACCTGGCCAATAATTTCAGCCGCAGTCAGGTTTCGGTTAAAGCCCTGCTTACCGGTAGAGCAGAAACTACAATCCAGTGCGCAACCAACCTGCGAAGACACACACAGAGTGGCTCGTTTGCCGTCAGGAATGAGTACCGCTTCGACACTGCTCCCACCTTCAACTTTAACCAGCCATTTACGAGTACCGTCTTTCGATGTGCCTTCGTAAACCACTTCTGGGGCACGTATTTCAGCAATATCACAAAGTTTTTGACGCAGCGCTTTGCCTAAATCAGTCATATCATTAAAATCAGACACGCCAAAATGATGAATCCATTTCATCACCTGTTTAGCACGAAAGCTTTTCTCCCCGATGTCGAGGAAAAAAGCTTCTAACTTCTCGATTGGCATACCGAGCAAATTAATTTTGCTTGCTAGGTCAGTCATAATCAGCAACCTGCTTTAAGAGCCTCAGCCTAAAAGAGCCTCAGCCTAACGTGGGCAAACTTCATCTGCGGCGAAAAAATAAGCCACTTCACGAGCCGCTGACTCAGTAGAATCCGAACCATGCACTGCGTTAGCATCGATAGATTGTGCAAAATCTGCACGAATAGTGCCTTCAGCCGCTTCAGCTGGGTTTGTTGCGCCCATTAGATCACGATTTTTAGCCACCGCGCCTTCACCTTCCAAAACCTGTACAACCACAGGACCTGATGTCATAAACTCAACCAGGTCTGCAAAGAACGGCCGCTCTTTATGCTCCGCATAGAAGCCACCAGCTTTTTCTTCAGTCATGTGCATCATTTTAGATGCAACAATGCTCAAACCATTAGTCTCGAAACGGCTGTAGATTTTGCCGATTACATTTTTAGCTACTGCGTCAGGCTTAATAATAGATAACGTACGTTCAACTGCCATGGACTTTGATCTCCAAAATAAAGAGTAAATTAGAAGAGCCCCCAGCATAACTCGATCACCGAGGCCCCTAGAAGTTTAAATTCTGAGGGCGCGTATTATACGTGCTTTGATATGAAAAGAATATGCCGGCTAGTCAATGAGTTAAGACGCCCTTTTTCATTATTAAAAACTCCCGCTTGCTGGCAAAAGATTGGCTTACCGGTACCGCCTTAATGATCAGCCAAAAAAAAACGGCGCCCACAGGGCGCCGCTCTCAAACTACTGAAAAAAGAAAACTAATCCATTTCTTCTATCCACGCAGCCTGAATAGCTTCTAGCACTTTTTCGCCGCAATGTGCTGGGTCATCATTAAAACCTTCCAACGCCATCACCCAATTACGCAAATCAACAAAGTTCACATAACGTGGATCAATATCTTCATGCTGCTCGCTTAACTCAATGGCAATATCGAGTACATCTAACCATTTAAGAACCATCACCTGCTCCTGACATTAACTAACAAAGCCCGCTAACTTAAACCTTGGCCTCTGATACCTGATTAATAGTGTACTTAGGAATTTCAATGACCAAATTCTCATCGCCGATAATAATTTGGCAGCCCAACCGAGACTCTGGCTCTAGCCCCCATGCCTTGTCGAGCATATCATCTTCAAGATCATCGGATTCAGCAAGCGTCTCAAAGCCTTCGCGCACAACCACATGGCACGTAGTACAAGCACAGGATAGCTCACAGGCATGCTCAATATCGATATCATTATCAAGCGCAGCCTCAATCAAATTAAGACCCTTCTTTAGCTCTAACACAGCGCCTTCAGGACAAATATCCGGATGCGGCAAAAAAACCACTTGTGCCATAGGTTAACCCTCTTTATCGACTGTTATTGTATCCAGCGCTTTACCTGATAAAGCTGCCTTAATACTAGCGTCCATTCGACGCGTTGCAAATTCATTACTGGCCTGACCAGCCTTATCTATTTCACGGGCAATGGCATGCTCATCATTACCAACGGCCACCTCACGTAAGCGTTGAAGTGCTAGCTCAATTTCTTCTTGCTCCGCCGCACTCAACAAAAGAGAGCCATCTTCAGCCAGCGCACTTTCAATGCTAGCCAGCAAACCTTCAGCATCTACTTGCTTCTCACGCAACTGCCTTGCCGCCACGTCATCACGCGCATGGGCAATAGAGTCTCTAAGCATCTGCGTCACTTGATCTTCCTCCAGACCATAGGACGGCTTGACCGTTACACTACTTTCAATACCCGTAGTGACTTCTCTTGCTGAGACACTTAATAAACCATCGGCATCGACCTGAAACGTGACCAAGATACGCGCAGCACCGGCTACCATTGGAGGAATACCACGCAATTCAAAGCGCGCTAAAGAGCGACAATCTGTCACTAATTCACGCTCACCCTGCACCACATGAATAGCCATTGCTGTCTGACCATCTTTATAGGTAGTAAATTCCTGCGCCTTAGCAGCAGGAATAGTGACATTGCGCGATATGATTTTTTCCGACAACCCACCCATCGTTTCAATACCTAACGACAATGGATTCACATCCAGCAACAGCATATCGTCACTGCGCTTATTACCCACCAGCACATCTGCCTGTAAAGCAGCGCCAGCTGCTACCACCAAGTCTGGATTAATATCGACCATCAACTCGCGATCAAATAATGCTGCTACCCGTTGTCGCACATAGGGCACACGTGTAGAACCACCAACCATGACGACATTAGCCAAATCCTTTGCCTTAACTTTGGCATCACGTAATGCGCCTTTACAAACCTTTAACGTACGTGCCACTAAGGGCTCAATTAACTTGTCAAACCAACATCGATCCAATTCACCTTGCCAGCTAAAGTCAGCCCTGCGAATTTCAGCAATAACCGAATTATGGACCGATAACTGTTCTTTAATATAACGCGCGCGCTCCAACAGCTCCCGGCTCAGCTCAGGAGTCACTGAATTGGTGCACTTCGCATCGTGTAAAATCCATTCGGCAATCATTCGATCAAAATCATCACCACCTAACGCGCTATCACCGCCCGTCGACAGTACTTCAAACACACCCGCCTGCAATCTCAGAATAGAAATATCAAAGGTGCCACCGCCTAAATCATAGACCGCAATCAAACCCTCTTCATCCTGGTCAAGTCCATAGGCAATAGCCGCTGCCGTTGGCTCATTAAGCAACCGCAACACATTCAGCCCAGCTAACATCGCTGCATCCTTGGTTGCTTGGCGTTGCGCTTCGTCAAAATATGCCGGCACGGTGATAACCGCACCATGGAGATCTTCAGCCAGTGCTTCGCGACCACGTTGCGCCAGGACCTTAAGAATTTCTGCAGAAACCTCCACCGGACTTACCCCCCCGACAACTGTTTCAATAACAGGCATGCCGACGCCATCGGGATTGGAGAAACGATACGGCATCTGCTGGTCAAAGGTGATGACATCATCAATACCACGTCCCATTAGACGCTTAACAGAAGTAATCGTATTTAATGGATCATTAATCGCATTAGACTGCGCCTCATACCCCACCACGGTTTGTACTGCCCCCGCCTTTGATAGGCTATATTGCACCACTGAAGGCAGCAGATTACGCCCCTGATGGTCGGCAATCACCTCGGCTGCACCACTACGCACACTGGCAACCAGCGAGTGTGTCGTACCTAGGTCAATACCCACAGCCACTTTGCGCTGATGGGGCTTAGGACTCATGCCAGGTTCAGATAATTGTAATAGGGCCATCGATCGGTCTCTGCTAATATTTTTAAAGCAACTCCGTCACATTTTGAAGCACGCGACAGGGAAGCAAATCAATCATCCAATAATTCATGTTCAAGGTGGCCAACTTCGGCCTGAATCTTAACTAAAAACTGCATTTTTTTTACCACCTCAATCGCGCCATCAACAACCATCTGCGGTGAATCCTGAGTGCTTGCGCCGTTGATTTGAGGTATCAGCGCTAAAAACTCAGCCTGTAAAGTATCTAACTGGCGCTCCAGCTGTGTAGAGATTTTATCCAACACAATCTCTGGATCTGGCCCGTTCATTACCTGTTCCAACTCTTCGCGCAGCTCGATTTGCTCCATCAGGAACATGCCACCCATGGGCACAGATTGATATGCATCAAGCTCAAAGCCTTTAAGTTTAAGCATGTAAATGGCACGCTTCAAAGGAGAACTCAACACATCATAGGCATCGTTAATGACCGCAGCATATTGCACAGCCAGTCGCTGCTCTTGCTTAGAGGCATCAGCAAATTTATCAGGATGGGTTTTTCGCTGTAGATCACGGTAGGTTGCGCGCAATACATTCTCATCAAGAACGTATTGCTGAGGCAAGTCATACAGCTGAAAATAATTATCCGTTAAAGACACTCAGAGCTCATCGTATAATTAAGATTAGAAGGTCGATAGGCATAGCGGCAGGGTAGCAAGGACCCACAGGGGCAGATATAGCGCTCAGCCCGGCTATATATTAAAACTCTCGCCGCAACCACATTCACCATTAACATTAGGGTTAGTGAATTTAAAACCTTCATTAAGCCCTTCCGTAACAAAATCCAGTTCAGTGCCATCGATATAAACCAAGCTTTTTTCATCAACTACAACCTTAACGCCGCGGTCTTCAAACACTTGATCGCCCTCGTCAGCCTGGTCAACAAACTCCAGCACATAAGCCAAGCCAGAACAGCCACTAGTACGTACACCAACACGAATCCCTAGCCCCTTGCCACGCTGGACAAGATGCTTACTAACGTGTGCTGCGGCTGTGTCTGTCATTGTAATCGCCATATACGTTCCCGATGCCTCTTCACCTTTGAGGGTGATTATCTAAAAATACGTTTGCCCCGCAATTGCGGCACCCTTAAATAAAGCGAGGATCAACTATCCTCTGAGCGCTTGCTTCGCAGATCGCTGATCGCTGCCTTAATGGCATCTTCTGCTAACACTGAGCAATGCACTTTAACCGGCGGTAGTGCGAGCTCTTCTGCAATATCAGTATTTTTAATTTGCGTTGCTTCAGACAATGTTTTGCCCTTAACCCATTCGGTTAAAAGTGAACTTGACGCAATCGCAGAGCCACAGCCATAAGTCTTGAACTTGGCATCGGAAATAACGTCATTTTCATCAACCTGGATCTGTAGTCTCATTACATCACCACAGGCGGGTGCGCCAACCATACCGGTACCAACACTTGTAGAATCTTTATCCAGCGCACCCACATTACGTGGATTTTCATAATGGTCTAAAACTTTATCACTGTATGCCATTGTCTTATTCTCCCAGCTTTATAATGAAATTTTTGCACAAAACAATTTACCTTCACAAAAATCTCTTAATTATTATATTAATACTGCAGTCTTAGTGCGCCGCCCATTGCACCTTCTCTAGGTCGATGCCATCTTTATACATCTCCCAGAGTGGTGAAAGATCACGCAGTTTTTCAACCGCTTCACGTACATGACCAATCACATATTTAATTTCTTCTTCAGTGGTAAAACGACCAATACCAAAACGAATAGAGCTGTGTGCCATCTCATCATTCAAACCCAGCGCGCGCAACACATAAGAAGGCTCTAAACTGGCCGACGTACAAGCTGAACCTGAGGATACTGCTATATCCCTAAAGGACATAATCAGCGACTCACCCTCTACAAAATTAAAACTAATATTGATATTAGCAGGTACACGCTGGGTTGCATGGCCGTTCAAGTGAACCTCTTCCATATCCTCAAACCCTGCCAACATCAGATCACGAAGTTTAGTCAGACGAATATGTTCCTCTGCAAGCTCTTCCTTAGCAATACGAAAAGCTTCACCCATGCCAACAATTTGATGCACAGGCAATGTACCAGAACGCATACCACGTTCGTGACCACCGCCATGAATCTGCGCTTCAATACGCACTCGCGGCTTACGCTGCACATACAAAGCACCAATACCCTTAGGACCATAAATTTTATGTGCACAAACGGACATTAAATCCACCTTCATACGCTCAAGGTCAATTTCAATCTTACCTGCGCTTTGTGCCGCATCGACATGAAATAATACACCTTGGCTGCGAGTAATCTCACCAATGGCCTCAATATCATTAATGACACCAATTTCATTATTTACATGCATCAAAGACACCAACACAGTATCTTCACGAATCGCTTCGGCCACTGCTTGCGGTTGAATAATGCCGTCAGCATCAGGATCAAGGTACGTCACTTCGAAACCTTCACGTTCTAACTGGCGACAGGTATCCAGCACTGCTTTGTGCTCGATTTTAGAGGTGATTATATGCTTGCCCTTTTTATTGTAAAAATGTGCAGCGCCTTTGATTGCCAGGTTATCTGACTCTGTCGCACCTGATGTCCAGACAATTTCACGAGGATCACAATGCATCAAATCAGCCACTTGCTTACGCGCAGTCTCAACGGCTTCTTCAGACTTCCAACCAAAGATATGCGAACGAGAACCTGGATTACCGAAGTTACCCTCAAGCGTAAGGCACTCACTCATTTTTTCTGCGACGCGCGGGTCCACAGGAGTGGTTGCTGAATAATCAAGATAAATAGGAAAATGCATTTAGTTCAAACTCCAATAATTGGTCACAAACTTAAAGACTTGCTTCCATCTGAATCAAGTCCTGCTGAGCACGCCTAACGTGCTCTTCCTGAAGGGATGCCGCAGCACGCACTTCGCGTCGCCCAACCAAAGCCTTCAGACTAATACTACTGAGAAAGTCATGGATTTGATGACTCAAGTCATCCCATAAATTATGTGTCAGGCAGGCATGCCCATGCTGACAGTTGTTATCGCCATTACATAACGTCGCGTCAACAGACTCATTAACCGCATCAACGATTTCAGCCACACAAATATCGTCAAGCTCACGAGCTAACTGGTAGCCGCCACCTGGACCACGCACACTATTAACCAAGCCACCACGACGTAGCTTGGAAAACAATTGCTCCAGATAAGACAGCGAAATATCCTGGCGCGAAGAAATATCAGACAAGCTGACCGGGCCATCATCACTGTGCAGCGCCACATCAAGCATCGCTGTAACAGCATAGCGGCCTTTTGTCGTTAAACGCATAACACACCCACCAAATTCAAGTGCACATAGTATGCTAAAACCAACCAAATTAGTCAAGTATAGTCAGAGGATGGAAACACAGAAGTGCTAAGCGAAAAAAGTCTAATCAACCACCATTGCACACTCATCAAAACATCAACATAGTGGAGCGATGACAGTGCCATTAAAGGAGGAAAAGCTTACCGGCACAAAATATTTTGAGCATTTCGCGCGCGGGCATAAGCAGGAGGGATCATACCTACCCCAGAGAACACCTCTGGGGCGCTAACAAGCACAGCGCACCGTGAGAACCTATCTAATCGTGCGCATCACGGTCTTTTTTTAATGAGCCAGAGTCATCCTCACCCAAGCCCTGACACTTAAGCTCTGGCAAGTCTACCGCCTTAAAATTTTCATCCATCGCCGTTAGCACCCTACACATATTTTCTAAGCGCTCATCAACTGCGTGCATATGATCCAAAATAGCATGAATTGATTTGGCCACAGGATCAGGAGAGTCCTGCGTCACACCATAGGCGTCAAAGCCCATACGACTAGCCATTTCTTGGCGGCGACGTGCAACATTTTGATCCTTTTGTTGCTGAGTAATGATTCGGCCAGGGATACCTACAACCGTCGCCTCATCAGGCACTTCTTTTGTCACCACCGCATTAGAGCCAACACGCGCATTACGCCCAACCACAATCGGCCCCAATACCTTAGCGCCCGCACCAATCACCACACCATTTTGCAATGTTGGGTGACGCTTACCTTTATTCCAACTGGTACCGCCCAGTGTGACACCATGATAAATAGTGACATCATCACCAATTTCGGCTGTTTCACCAATGACCACCCCCATACCGTGATCAATAAAAAATCGCCGACCAATTTTTGCACCAGGATGAATTTCAATACCCGTGACCCAGCGTGACAGCGCAGACAACATACGCGCCAACCACTTCCAACCATGACACCACAGAAAATGGCTCACACGATGTAACTGAAGCGCATAGAAGCCGGGGTAAGTTGTACATACCTCAAGCACATTACGTGCTGCCGGGTCACGATCAAACACACAATTAATATCTTCTTTAAGACGCTTAAACATATTTTTCACACACTCTTTATCGCTGCGAATAAACCTAACCCAACAGCGCAGGCCAACAAACCACTATCGAGAACAACTACTCTTTTTTTAACAATTTCTGCGCAGCAGTTAACACTCCACGCATAATACTCACCTCTAATTTATCCATACGGCTTCGTATAAACAAACGCTTCATTCTTGACATCAACTGACGCGGGCGCTTAGGGTTTATAACATCTAGCTTGACTAATGTTTCTTCAAAGTGCTCAAGAAAATAACGCATTTCATCGGCTGATGCCGCTTCAACATCCCACTCTTTATCCCAATCCCACGCCTCCTTAAGACCGGCTTTATTTAGCATCGCCATGCGCAGCTCATAACAAACCACCTGCACAGCGGTACCAAGATTCAAAGAAGTATATTCCGGATTAGCTGGTATTTGCAGGTGAAAATGGCAACGTTGCAGCTCCTCATTGGTCATCCCGCGGTCTTCACGCCCAAAAAGAATCGCCACCTGATGCTGCTCTGGCTCACTCATTACCGATTCGGCACTCTGACGTGGATCCATCAGAGGCCACGGCATACTGCGATCACGAGCACTAGTGCCCAACACCAGATTACAACCTTCAATAGCCTCATCAAGCGTGTCACAAACAACTGCCTTATCAAGCACATCCGCCGCACTTGACGCGCGCCATACAGCCTGTTCATCAGGATACTTTTGCGGCGACACCAAATACAACTTATCAAGCCCCATATTCTTCATCGCACGCGCAGCCGCACCTATATTGCCCGGATGACTGGTGTCAATTAACACGATACGTATATTTTTAAGATCCAGCATTGATGCCACTTTTCCCGCCTAATCAGATCAGGCCTTTAAAATTTACACAAAAAAGCCCGCGAGCTAATTTCGCAGGCCTTATCTCGTTATCTACTTCGTGCGAAGGCTCTCATTCCAACCCTTCAAAAGAAAATATCACGCGCCAGACAAAAGCGCTAAGGAGAAAGATCATCCTCATCAGCGCCCTCTTTTACAGGAATCATTAAATCTTCTTTACTAATACCCAAGGCCAATAAAATATTGGCGGCCACATAAATCGATGAATAAGTCCCCACCAGCACGCCAAGCATCAGTGCCACGGAAAAACCGCGAATCAATTCGCCACCAAACACCGCAAGTGCCGCCAACACCATGACTGTCGTCAAGGAAGTAACTAATGTCCGCCCTAGCGTTTGATTAAGCGACTCATTAATAATCTCGACCGAGGTCCCTTTTCGCATTTTACGGAAATTTTCACGAATTCGATCCGACACCACAATGGTATCATTAAGCGAATAGCCAATAACCGCCAGCAATGCTGCCAGCACCGTCAAATCAAAGTCCCAGCCTAATATTGAAAACACACCCAATACAATGAGCACGTCATGGCCCAAGGCCACCACTGCACCCAAAGAAAACTTAAGTTGGAAGCGAAACGCCACATAAACCATAACCACCGCTAATGCCAACAACAAGCCCAGGCCACCTTGCTCACGTAACTCATCACCCACCTGCGCACCAACAAACTCAGAACGGCGCAGCTCGACATCGTAACGACCCTGCTCACTCAACGTTGCCAATACCTTAGCACCTACATCTGCGCTGTAGCCCTGCGGCAAGCGCACCAACACCTCCGTCTCAGCACCAAAGTGTTGCACCACAGGCTTTTCGTAGCCACCCTGCGCCAACTGTCGACGAATTTCATTCAGGTCTGCCTGCGCCTCATAGCTCACTTCAATTAATGTACCGCCGGTAAAATCCAAACCAAATGACAGCTGTTTAAATGCCAGAGAACCAATAGCAATTACCACCAGTACCATTGACAAGACTGCGGCAAACCTACGCTTACCCATAAAATCGAAATTAAAAGTAGTCATCCGCCTGTCCTTTAAATGTGTAACTTTTTAACGTTACGGCGACCATAAAACAGGTTCGCCATCGCTCGCGTTACCACAACGGCAGTAAACATAGAGGTCAAAATACCAATTGACAACGTCACGGCAAACCCTTTCACTGGCCCTGCGCCAACGGCAAATAGAATAAAGGCCACCAGTAGCGTGGTAATATTGGCATCAAAAATAGTTTGGAAGGCGCGCTCGTAGCCCGCATGAATCGCCGACTGTATTGGTAAACCGTTTTTAATCTCTTCTTTGATACGCGCAAATATCAACACATTCGCATCGACAGCCATACCGACAGTTAGCACGATTCCCGCAATACCAGGCAACGTCAGCGTTGCCGATAACATCGACATCACCGCAACTAATAACACCAGATTACTGCACAGGGCAATATTGGCAAAAAGACCAAATACACGGTAATAGATAAACATAAAGATCACCACCAGCAGCAGCCCTATTTGCACAGACTTCATGCCAAGATCAATGTTTTCCTGTCCTAAACTCGGGCCAACGGTACGCTCTTCAATAATATAAACTGGCGCCGCCAACGAACCCGCGCGCAACAACAGTGCTAGCTCGGAGGCTTCCTGCGGGTTATCTAAACCAGTAATTCGAAAGCGATTACCCAGCGCCGACTGAATCGTGGCTAAGCTAATAATGCTTTTTTCTACATATTTAGTAATCTCAGGGACTAATTCGCCATCCACCTCTTGGTAACGAGTCCGCGTCTTATGCTCAATAAATAACACCGCCATCGACCGCCCGATATTACCATGGGTAGCTCGGCTCATTAACTTGCCACCCTTACCATCTAAGGTAATGTTGACTTCAGGCTGTCCATTTTGATCGTAACCCGTCGCCGCATTAGAGACACTGCTACCAGTAATAATCAGGGTTTTTTCTAACCGAGCACTACGGCCAGCTTGGCGCTTATCACGAAATTTAAACACCTCGGTGCGACTGGCCAACGCATCGGTTTCCGCCTCAAGACGAAATTGCAGATTAGCTGTTTTACCAATAATATTTTTACAAAACGCTGCATCCAAACAGCCCGCAAGCTCCACCACAATGCGATTACGGCCCTGTCGCTGAACCAACGGTTCGGCAATACCTAGTTCATTAACCCGGTTACGCAACGTCGTGAGATTTTGCTTGATGGCATAGTCTTCAATAGCACGCAGGGTGCTTTGATCCAGCGTCATGGATAAAAAGAAGGAATCATCTGTTTGCGAATCAGCAAACACGAACTCCGCATAGTCTGAACGTAACTGAGCCGCCGCTTTATCACGCACATCGGCAGTCACAAACTTAATCAGCAAGCCGCCATCACTTTGTTTAGTAACACCGCGATACCGTAGTTTTTCTTCACGCAATCGATTACGGATTTCGCTAATATAAACAGCCATTCGCTGCTCAACCGCCTTAGGTACATCAACCTCTAACAGAAAATGCACACCACCACGCAAATCCAACCCTAAATTCATCGGCGATGCCGCTATACTTTGTAGCCAAGCCGGCGTAGAAGGCGCCAAATTCAGAGCCACCTGATAATCATCACCCAATACGCGAGCCGCAATGGCTTTACCACGCAGCTGATCTTCACTGCTGTTAAAGCGTACCAGCGCACTACGCTCATTCAACTCAGGCACTTGGTAGCTAACGCCATCCTTATCTAGCGCGCGCTGAACCTGCTTCACAACAGTCGCGTCAACAGGCGTCGAGGTACTTAAGCCCGACAACTGGATCGCCGGATCATCCGGGTATAAATTCGGTGCGGCATAAATGCCACCCAGCACCAGCACCAACAGTACCAGTAAATATTTCCATAGAGGATATTGGTTAAGCATGAGCTTACTCACTACGTGTTGCAGGTAAAGAAATCATTCCATGATCAATGATAAGCGGCACGAGACGCCCCTGTTTTACAAAACAGGGGCGTCTCTAAACATTACAAAGACTTTAAAGTGCCCTTTGGCAATATATTCAAAACAGCTTGTTTCTGTACAGTCAATTCAACATTATTAGCCACTTCCATCACTACAAAGCCTTCATCAACCTTGGTGATTTTACCAACCAAACCGCCGCTTGTACTCACTTCATCACCCTTGCCTAAATCTGCCAACAAACCTTTGTGTTCTTTATTACGTTTGCTTTGTGGTCGCCAAATAAGGAAGTAAAAAACAGCAGCAAAAATAACCAACATAATAACTGGTTCGAAACTACCGCCCGCGTCAACTGGCGCATCGGCAGCCACTGCCTCAGAAATGAAAAAACTCATAATAAACTCCGTAACAATGATTAATTAAACGAGACCTGAGCATAACTCGGCGACGAAAAAGACTTGAAACCTTTCCAATGAAACCGGCGCATCAATTTCGCTAACGACTATTTTATAACTCGCTAACGGCTATTTTATAACCCGCTAACGGCTTCTCTGTGAATAGAAGCACTCAACAAAGTCGCTCAATTTACCCTGTTCTATAGCGCTTCGCAAACCCTTCATTAAATTTTGGTAATAACGTAAATTGTGGATTGTTGCCAGCTGAGAAAAAAGGATTTCCTTGCATTTATCAAGGTGGTGCAAATAGGCACGACTGAAGTTCTTGCAGGTGTAACAATCGCATGCCGTATCGACCGGCCCGTCATCTTTTTTATTAACCGCATTGCGAATTTTTAAAACCCCGCTGCTTACAAAAAGATGTCCGTTACGGGCATTACGTGTCGGCATCACACAATCAAACATATCCACACCACGCTGGACGGCCTCAACCAAATCCTCGGGCGTACCAACACCCATCAAATAGCGAGGCTTTTCGGCCGGCATATGCGACACAATTTCATCCAAGGTCGCCATCATTTCATCCTTTGGCTCACCCACCGACAAACCACCCAGCGCATAACCGTCAAAACCAATCTCTAACAAACCCGCCAAGGACTCACGGCGTAAATCACCGTACATACCACCCTGCACAATACCAAACAGCGCCGCTGGGTTTTCACGCAAACGATGATGCGCATCCTTACTGCGCTGAGCCCAGCGCAACGACAACTCCATGGAGCTACGCGCTTCCTCTGGCGTAGCAGGATACGGCGTGCACTCATCAAACTGCATGACAATATCGGCACCAAGGTCCGCCTGCACCTCCATGGCGCTTTCTGGCGTTAACTCCACCTTATCGCCATTAACCGGCGACTTAAACACCACACCACGCTCACTAATTTGGCGCATCTTGCCTAAACTGAATACCTGGAAACCACCTGAATCAGTCAGAATCGGCTTACTCCAACCATTAAACTGATGCAAACCACCCAACGCTTTAATGGTCTTATGACCTGGACGCAACATTAAGTGAAAGGTGTTACCCAAAATAATATCGGCACCAATTTCCTCAATATCCCGTGGCAGCATCCCCTTAACCGTGCCATAGGTGCCCACCGGCATAAACGCCGGCGTTTGCACATTACCACGGGCAAAACTAAGCTGCCCTCGCCGTGCCGCACCATCGGTGTGCGACACATCAAAGGTCATATATTCCGCCGCTGTTCCTGTTGTATCACTCACAATCACCACCAATAAACATCGCATCACCATAACTAAAAAAACGATAGCGTTCTTCAATAGCCTCCGCATAGGCCTTTAAAATCATTTCACGCGATGAAAAAGCCGCCACCAACATCAACAACGTTGATTCAGGTAAATGGAAATTTGTCACCATCGCGTCAACACAACGAAAGGATTTCCCGGGATAAAGAAAAATATCCGTATCACCAGCATAAGGCGCCATTTCAAGCCCCTGTGAAGCCGCATGCAAGGCTGCCGTCTCCAAACTACGCACACAGGTCGTCCCCACGGCAATAACCCGCCCACCGCGCTCACGGCAAGCGCTAATCTGCGCACAGGCCTGCTCATCTACCTCCAGGTACTCTTTATGCATTTGATGCTGGTGAATATCATCAACCCGCACCGGCTGATAGGTACCGGCACCCACATGCAAAGTCACATACGCCTTATCAACACCCTTTGCTGCAATCGCCTCCAGCAATGGCTCATCAAAATGCAGCCCGGCGGTTGGTGCAGCAACAGCACCCGGACGCTCAGCAAACAGCGTTTGATAACGCTCACGGTCAAAGGCCTCGTCATCACGCGCAATGTAAGGCGGTAACGGCATGTGCCCATAGGCCTCAAGCAACTCGAATAACGGCTCGCCCATCGAAGTCACAATAAAAAAACTTTCTTCCCGACCCTCAACCACCAGCCAAACATCTTCAGCAATGCAAAGTCGCGAACCGGCTTTAGGCGCTTTGCTAGCACGAATTTGGCACACCGCACGATGACTGCCGGTAATTCGCTCGACCAATAGCTCAACCTTACCACCACTGGCCTTATGACCATAAAGCCTAGCTGGCATCACTTTTGTATTATTAAAAACAAGCAAATCGTTGGCATTCAGCAGGCCAGGCAGATCAGTGAAACCACGATGTCTCGTTGCCCCACTTTTATTATTTAGGCACAGCAGACGACTGTCGCTACGTTGCGCCTGTGGATACAGGGCAATTAATTCCTCGGGCAACTGGTAACTAAAATCACTTAACCGCATAACAACACCATAAAAATTCGCCGCAAGGGTATCTAAATTCGCGTCTAAGTTCCAGTTCCCGTTTAAGCTCTTGCAAAAGTTTCAGCTCCAGCCCCAGTTTAAGCACTTATCAAAGCCCCAATCCGTTGCAATAGCATCCCGCCAACAAACCAATCAGCCCGCCGGCACAGCAAGTGGATAGAGCTTCTGTGGCAGAGCTGACCCGGAGTCACAAATCACCGCAAGTAAATCGCCTCAAGCAATTGACCTAACTCTGCGATTGGCTATAATGCGCCTTCGTCTTATGCCCCCCAGATCAATTGGTGGGTTTGCAACACTTAAGACGTGCCGGTGTGGTGAAATTGGTATACACGACGGATTCAAAATCCGTTGCCGCGAGGCGTGGCGGTTCGAGTCCGCCCACCGGTACCATACATAAAGGAAAGGCCTGTGTTTTTTTAGCCCCCTTCGGGTTAAATCAAGAAACGCAGGCTTTTTTTTGCCTGTCTAAAAACAAAAATCGAGATCAATGTAAAAATTCAGCCCTGTTTTCTGTGTTATTGAATTAGGAATTTTACACTGACCCCGAACCGCTCACTAACAGTGCCATTCCGAGCACCAACACTGTCATCCCTAGCACCAACACTGTCATCCCGAGCGTAGTCGAGGGATCTTCTTCCCATCACGAGATTCCTCCACAAGGTCGGAATGACAGGAGCGCATCATTTTTTCCACGTAAAACCTCCACATAAAAAAAGCCCCGATTGATTACTCAACCGGG
>Ga0233427_10001920_pt1 | contig 20823 bp, 25 predicted proteins | sample SI_118_April2016_5_FD_179885 | JGI IMG/M metagenome (GOLD analysis project Ga0233427, IMG submission 179885) | Seawater microbial communities from Saanich Inlet, British Columbia, Canada - SI_118_April2016_100_MG | ecosystem: Environmental > Aquatic > Marine > Inlet | place: Canada: British...
ACAAGTCCTTTGTTTGTCCAATACGAACTGTCTGTAGGATGCAATTTGATTGCTACATTGTAACAAGCAATCGCTTCTTCATACTTGTTTAACCGTGCCAAATCAGTTGCCTTGTTATACCAAGCGATGTAGTGATTTGGAGCCAGATTGATTACTTTGTCATAGCATGCAACTGCCTCGGCATATTTTTTTTCTTTACCAAAGTTGAAAGCCTTTTTGAAAAAATGGTTTACTATATCCACTTCAGACTGTGTTAGAACTTTTTTGACTTTTGTTGTTTTTTGTTTCATGTACAAGTAGCGAGTTTATGATATTTAGGGATTTAACCACACTTAATATTTGTAATATGATGTTTAACTATACTTAACTTTTAGGCGTAAATAAAGTGCTCATTGTTAATTTTTTACATCTGATTTCTTTTTTACATTTGATTTCTTTTTTGCATAAATTCTTTTTCTTGCAGATTCTTTAGATAATCCTGTTTTTGATACAATTTTTTTAATTTCAACATTAATCTTTTTTTCATCTTTAATTCTTTTAACTGCAACTTTGTAATACTCCTTATTATTTTCAATCCCGATAAAATTTCTCTCTAAATCTATTGCAGCAACACCTGTTGTACCACTTCCAATAAATGGATCTAATACCGTGTCACCTTCTTTTGTAAATAGTTTGATAAACCATGTAGGTAGTGTAAGTGGAAATGCTGCACTATGATTTACATTTCCACATTCTGTTGCTAAATGCAATACATTTGTAGGATATGCCATATCTCTTTTAGCCCAATTACCAACTTGCCTACTCAATCCACTTTTTGCATTTGACTCAAGCCTGATATTGTCATTTTTTGTAGGATTTTTTATTCTATCTTCTGCCCATTCTCCCATTGGAACCATTACTTGTTCTTGATACATGTTGAATTTTTTTTCTTTTGTAAAATGTAAACATCTTTCCCATGAATCTCTAAATCTGTTTGGCCATTTTCCTGGAAATGAATTTTTTTTATGCCATGCATACTCTTCAACCCATAACCAACCTTGTTTTCTCATTTCTAAAATTAATTCTAAAACATATGTTGAACGTTCTCCATTTACTGCATTTTCTTTAATGTTTAAAACAAAGGACCCTTCTGATTTTAGTACTCTCTTCAGTTGTTTAGATATAGGTAAGAACCATTTTACATAATCTTTTTCAGGAATTCCTTCATAGGTTTTTTTTCTTTTATCTGCATAAGGTGGTGATGTGATGATTAAATCAATTGTTTGAGAATCTTGGTTTTTTAGAAATTCAAGGCAGTCTTGATGAAAAATTTTATTTTTAATCATATGTATGAACATAATGAGATATTGAGGATGATTTAAATTTTAGAATTATTGAAATGACCCAAAATTTAAAATTTATCTAAATTTTTACTTTCAAAATCTATTTTGATCACATTTTTTAAAATAGATGGAAATAATGAATCTATTTTATTTTGTAATAATTTTGTTTCCTCTGTTAAATAAACAATGTTTTGAAATGTCTTGATACCCTCTAAATTTAAAACTGATTTCTTTCTTTCATCTAACCATTTTTTTAAAATATTAAACGATCCAATCTTAAAATTCCAGTTACTTGAAGAGATATTTGTAAAGTATTGTTCCTTATTGATATATACTCGGAATTTTTGTTCATCAAATGAAATTTTACTAATTTTATTGGAACCTGTTACAGGAAATTCAGAAATAGTTTTTGATGATTGCTTTTTTAATAAATGTAAATCAACTAATTTTTTTCCTAAATCTACAATTTCCATAAATATTTCTTTATTAGAGATAATTGGAATCTTTGGAAAATCTCGAAGTAAAGAATCAATGAATTTTATTCTAAATTCTTCAGAATATAGTATGGCATAAACATAATTGAAAACATCCTTGTTTGTTATTGTAATTCCAATAACTTGTTCCCATTTCAAAATAAATTCTTTGGAAATATTTGAAATTTTAGAATTATTTTGTTTTCTAAATATTGGAAAAAATGAGGCTCCATGAGAATTAGATATTAAATTAATATCCGAAATATGTTCAGTAACAAAAACATGATGAAATGGAGCATTTGCTATCTGTCTAGTAATAATTATCGAGGGATTGGAATTGGATATTGATTCCATTAACTCTCCTCTAGGTCTATCGATCATTATGGGCGAGTAGTATGTAAATCTGAAATCAAATGGACGATAGTGATAAGTTATAATTTTATTTGTGTTAATGCCCTCCTCAAAAATTTTTTTTCTTGAAGTATTTATTTTCCATGACTTCGTTTCTTTAACATTAAATTTAGATTGTATTTCTTCATCAGATATATCTGAAATATTAGAAAAATTTTCTAGTTTTTTTAATAATGTTTCTTTTTTATGTGAAACAATGAATTTATCTCGATGAGTTTTTACGCCCGTAGTACTTTCAAGAAAAATATCTTCTACAGATACAAAATTTGAATATTCTTCTTCTTCATTTAATACTGCAAAAAAATAATTCGGAGATTTTGGAGATAATTCTAACCATTTTGTAGTGTTGATGAAATTTTTACTAAGAAAATCATATTTTTCTTCCCTAGTTCCCCATAAATCTTGATAAAAAACTTGAGATTTAGTAGGAATGGGAGTTTTAATTAAAAAAATTATTGAAACACCTTGCATAATGTCAAAAATATTTTGATCAGATTTCCCTTCTGGTGAATTTTCATTTCTACGAACGCTACCATGTAAATTTAAAATGTAAATCTGATTGAAATCATCCATCAACATTTTTCTCATACCTCTGTGGATTATTCCATCAAGATAGGAATTACTTGTAATCATTCCAATCACTCCTTCTCCATTTTGATTAATTTTCCAATGAGAAAATCGAATAAACTTAAGATAGTCATTATCTAATGGTTGAATGTTTTTTTCATTTGAAACATCTTTTTTATAATCAATCATCAATTTAGAAATAAATTTAGATTTATTCATTGAACTACTCTCGTATGGTGGGTTACCACAAATGACTAAAACTGAATTATCTTTCTTTATTTTATTTGCATGGTTATTTTCATCATTCAATGAAGGCAAAAAGCTAAATTCTGGATTTTCCTCTATCTCAAGTGCATTTGTAAGAAATAATTTAATTCGTTTAGTTTGAATTATTCCAAAATTTTCTAATGTATTAAAAATTTTAAAATGCCCAATTGCATAGGGAGCAACAAGTATTTCAAAAGCAAAAAAATCTTCTAAAATATGATCTTCAACAAGATCTTTGAAAGTTTCATTTTTTCCTCTAATCTTATATTCTTCATGGCATAGATTGATAGCAGAATTTAAAAAAGTCATACTTCCTGCTGCTATATCTAAAATTTTTAGATTTTTTTCCGCTAACCCTTCATTTTTTTTAAAAGATTTTTTCAGAATTTGATGTAATGACTTCATTATGTATGATACAACTGGTGTGGGAGTGTAGAAAACTCCTCTTTTATTGCGAGTTTCAGGATCAAATTCTAAAAGAAATGTTTCATAAAAATGAATTACGGGATCATTGGTCCAATGTGTAGTTTTAAACTGATATAATATTGATGTAATTGTAGTATTTCTCAACACTTGAATTATATCATCAACAATAAAACTAATGGATTTTGGAAGATTATTACTAGTTAAAAAATAGAATAATTTATTGAGTATGGGAATTGTATTTGGGATGAACAAATGTGCATTAATTCTGGACAATTCATTTTTCTTGTCTTGAGTTGCGGCAAAAAATAAACCATACGAAATTGTTTGAGAATATATATTTGCAAATCTTTCTACTGTTAAATCATTTATTAAACTTCCAAATAATTCATAGATCTTAATTAATTCATCATTTTTTAAATTAATTTCTTCAACTAAATAATTTTTTAAAATTTGAGATCTGTCTCCTAATTCTTTTGCTAGTTGTTCAGCTGTTTTGATTTGATTCAATTCTTGATTTTCCTTTAATTTAATCCAAATTCACAAAATAATTTGTACAATTGTCACAAGGAGATATGTTTAATTTTTTAAATGGTATGATCATTGTAGGTCTTTTGGGTTTCTTTTTCTTACCTAAATTATTCCAAAAATATATCAAATATTCATGATTTTCTCTCTCTGATAGAATTTTTCCAATTCTTAGTTCATTGCTAGATATGAAAAAAGAGCGTTCGTCATATTTTCTACTTTTTACTTCAATGTGTTTATCTCCTCGCTGATCATCGTCTAATTTTGAATCTTTTGTTAAAAATGATTCAACATCGTACCCAGCTTTTACATTTTCCTTCCCTATTATCCGTACCTCTTTTTCTTGATAACCCCATTTCATTTTTTTAAATTGTTCTTTTTCATATTCTAATGTTAGTTTCTCTCCTTTGTCCCCGATTTCTTTTTTTTCTTCATTTATTCTATCTAATTGGCTTTGAGATAATGTTGAATTTCCAAACAATTTCTGATTTAAGATTGATTCTGTACATTTTTCATTGATGATTCTTTTATTGGGTTTATCAATCAAAATATCTAATTGTGATAAAATATATCGATGTTTAGTTATTAATTTTTCATAATCTTTATTGTGTTTATATAATTCTAAAATATTTTCTTTATTTCTATTAAATAATTTTAAAAAATTATTCAAATATTTAAAAACACTATTGCCTAAAATACAATTTTTAAAAATGAATAATTTTTGTTCATCACTTAATTCTGAATTATCCTTAGACATTGAATAAACTATTCTTCCTTTAGATGTAATTTCTATTATTGTGTTTTTTTCCTTTAGAATATTTAATTCCAGTCCTAAATCTACTGTTTTCCTCCAATCTGTTATTGTTATTATTTTCTCATTATGTAGTTGAAAAAATAGTTCTTTGTTTTCTATTGATTTATCCTTGTCAAAATATTTTAAAATATATATTAAATCTGAAATTTTTATAAAATTCATTGATTTAATTAATCCTCATCATTGTCAAAAATTTCTTTTTGTATAATTTCATCTTCAACATCATCATCAAATTCATCTTCAGATTCATCATCCAATTCTCTTCCCATAGAAATTGGTGTCAATTTGAATTCATCGTCTAAAATATCAAACATCGTGGTTGTTCTGTTATCTAAAATATTGTGGATGGTATTGTCAATTGATGAGATTCCTCCGTTAAATGTACTTTGATAAAAATAATAACTAACAGGCAAATCTTTATTTGAGCCAACTCGATACACACGAAATAGAGATTGCATGTATTGGCCTGCATTATAACTTCTTTCTAAATAAATTACATTTTGACATACCGGTATACCGTTTTTATTTTGATGTAATGAAACAGATTCTGCAATCGAACCAATTGTGGCAATTAAAATTTTGCCTGAACCATTTGAGAAATTTGAATTTTTAAATTCTTCTAATGTGTCTTCTCTACTTTTTGCATCCATGTCCCCTTTTACTACTAATGGATCATAATTTTGAAGTTCTTTTGCTAAATCATCAGCTGTCCCCTTGAAAACAGTAAATATTAAGACATTTTGTGGTTTGCCCTTTAATGAACGGGTTCCTTTTCCAGTAGATAATTCACTTGCATGTTTTGCAACTGCCTTGATTTTAGGAGTCACTTTTGTTTCATCATATTCTGCAAGGAGGTTTAAGATGTCTTGATCTCCTTTTTTTCTAACAGTTAGTTTACTCATTTGGAAATCTGGATCATCTTTCGAAATTAATTTTGGATTAGTTACAGTTTGCATTAACCGTATGATTGCTGCTTTTCTTAACTTTCTAACTGCTTCTTGACTTCTACCTTCATCCATTTCGTTAATAATCTGATGTTTGATAATTGAATAGATTTGCTGTTGTGTATCATCCATAACGATTGGAATAGGTTCATAAAATCTTTCAGGCATCTCAGGTGCCATTTCTTTGTTTGTTACTCTACTCCACATAAAATCAATTGTTTCTTTAATTTGATCCTCTTTATCAAATTCTTCTTTTAGGAATCTTTGGAATTCTTTTCGAGAACCTCCGCAAATTTGTTTGAACGGTTCGATATGCGGCCACAAAAATGTAATTTGCGACCACAAATCCTCTAGATCTTTTGGAATTGGTGTACCTGTTAAAATGCATCTTCTAGTAGCATGTTTTCCTAACTGAATCATTTTTGAAGATGTGGTATCGTTGCCTTCAGGTGTTGTTTCCTCGATAGATTTTATTCGATGAGATTCATCAAGAACCAATAATATTCTTTTATCATTGACTTTCCACAACAGTTTGATTAAATCTATATCGTTACTAATTGTGCCATATGATGAAATCACAATATCTTTATTTTTTAATTTATTTCTCAATTGTTTTCGTTCAGAAATTGCACCTGCATATCTAATGGTGTGGGTACTCTTTGGTTTTTCAAAAAAATACTCATAATCTGTTTCCCAAGCATTAAATGAAGACAAAGGACCTATGACCCACATTTGATCAATTTTATTTTGATTTTTTAAGACGTTAAATGCTGATAAAGTCATAAGAGTTTTTCCTGAACCTGGTATTGAAAAATTTGCAGTATTTGGAATTGTAATCATGTGATTTACTGGCATTTTTTGGTGTTGTTTTAGAAAAACATCTTTTTTTAATCCTATTTTTGGTAGTTTGGGGTTTTTATCTTTTTTTAAATTTTCTCCTATGTCTACAAATTTTATATATTCTTCTCTTTGTTGTTCAAACCCTTCTCTAATTTTTTTAATTTCAGAATTGGGTGTAATTTTGAATTTAGGCGAAGTAAATAAATTGTAAATTATCTCTATTATTTGCTCATCATCATCTTGATTTTCCCATATGGTTGTTGAAATATTTTTAAAATTATATGATCTTAGCCAAGGTCTGTAATATCTTTCTATTTCTTTATCTGTTTGTATTTGGTATGTATTTGAATTTGTTTTAGAAAATCTAATTTCAATCATTGGATTAACCTATACCTTGATTTTTTTAAATTTTAATTCAATACTGTTTAATGATTTTTTAAATTGTTTTAGAGATCTTTCTAGTTTTACTTGTTCTAATCTTTTTGCCACTTTTTTACTTTCAGAAGAAGATAGTGCCTGATCAATTGTGAATAATGAGCCTTCTATTGATTTTAATAATTTTCCTGGAGTTTCTAACCAGTCTTCGTTTTTTGCTTTATCTTCAGCGATTTGTAGTGTGTCTCCATATTTTTTAGCACTTGCTTTTGATTGAAAGTCATGTTTTGAAAAATCATATTTTTCTAGTTCTGTTTTTGCACTTTTTTTACTCAGTGCAGTTTTTAGATTTCTATAATTTCTTGATGTATACTTGTAATCTGATTTACCTGGTGTCGATTTGGTAAAAACTCCTTGGCAATATGCAGCACACTCATAAATTATTCTTGGTTTTTCCGAATTTGAAGCTTTACTCCATTTTTGTTGAAATTCTTTACAAATTGTTGTCACTGGGTTTGAATCTTTGTCATCATCACTTTTTGTATTGATTTTATGGTATTCCCCTTCTAGATTTAATATCTCTAAAATCATATCTACAAAATTCAAAAATTTTAAGTATTCATCTATTTGTTTAATGCCTTTACCTTCAACTCTACTTGCAATAATTTTTAATGCTTCACTTTCTTTACCTGGACCTTTTATGGCAACTAAATTATCGTATTCTTCTTTTACCAACATTGCAGTATTCATATAATCATATTCATCACGAAGACTGAGACTCACCTGTTCTTTTAATTCCATTTGACGAATATCTGATAAAGTAATAGTATCTGGACATACTATTACATCAATTTCATCAAATTTCTGAGGTAATCCGCCTTTTTTCTTTTTAATTTCTTTTTCTTTTAGATCCTCTAAAACAGTGTCTCTTCTATTTCCATTAATGTATACTCCATCTGCTGTAACAATTGTCAGTTCTTTTATTCCATTTGTACCGTGTTCTAATGAATATGTTTCAACCTCTTGTAATAATTTATCATATTGTGTTTTTCTATATTTGTTTGAAGGTGATATTCCTCGAAGCATATTTCTAATTTCATCTATATCTGATTTTTTATTTAAATTGAAATCTGGCTTTTTCCCTGAATTTAGTCTATCATCTTTTAGTGTGTTCATTGCAGTAGTAAAACGATGATTATCTAAGTTGAGTTTTAAAATTTCTCTTGGTAATGTATATGCGTATTCTAAAGTGGCCTTTCCATTAACAATTATGTCTCCTTTTCTACTTGTTTTACATTTTTTTTTAGATATATAGTCTGCAATTTTTTTTGCATTATTTTTATCCATTTTTATTGAATTTTTATTATTGGCCATAATTTTTCTCCTCTAATTCTTTTAAAAGAATATCTTTTACGATGTATGACGTTGCATTATTATTTGTCATACATGATCTTCATATACTTCCAAATTCCCACATTGTTTCATATCTTCTATCATTACAGGCGTAAATTTACTGTCTGAAGATGATTCATTTACTGATATTTCACTAGGTAATGCTGTATTTGTTGGTCCTTCAATACTTTCTTCAATAGTTGTCTCTATATGGATTGAATCTGAATCCAATTTTTTTACAGATATTTTATATGAATTCTCAGAATATGTGGTTTCTTTTAATTTTGAAGATATGGAATTTCTTAAAATTCTGTCACATGGAACGGATATGTTGAAAATTTTAAGAATTGAACAAATTTGTTCTGCTGAAAGTGTAATTTTGTTATGTAAATATTTAATTGCACAAGATACTGCACTATTTCTAAATTTTGATGCTAATTTTTCAATTTGAACAAATGCTTTGGTAATTAACAAATATCTTTTTTTATCTTCTCCTAGATATGTTGGTCCTGCAGAATTTTCTACGTGTCTTTGGTATTCTTTGAAGGAAATAATTTTTTTACGTTTTTTAATATTGATTATATCTTCTTTTATAAAATTAGGATTAAAACCTAAAACATCAATGGTCCCATTTTTACTTAGATAAATTACAGGCTTACCTTGAAAAGTTTTTGTATATGCATTTGTGATTTTAATGTTTAAATTATTTCTAACTTTTTTGATATCATCATTCCAAAATGATACATTAATGAAATTGCCCAAACCATCTGATAATGATGCATTGCATACTAGTTCTACATCCCCGTTTCTTTTAGTGACGTATTGAGATTTTGTTATTCCTTTTACTGTTCCTTCTATGTCAAATCCAATTATGGCTTTTTTTGCTTCATCCATAGTAATTAGACTCATGCTACACAAGCTCCTGATATTGATTTTGAATTCTTTTGATAGAATTTTCTTGAATCTCCTTCTTGAAAATCTATAAGATATGTTATTGGATTTTTAGGATCATGAATTTTATCGTGACATTTACTATGGACAAATGCAATTTTTTGAGGATAATATCTGATGTGGTGTTTTGTTAGATTAATTCTTTCATGTGTTTTCTCATCTACAGTTGGTGCCTCAAAGCAAACAGCACATAATTCACAAGAATTATGAAATTCAATACCGTGATTAGAAATTCTGGATTGCCAGTTAATGGCATCCTCTTTTAGAACTTCGTTGAATAGTTCCAATCCTTTCTGATCTTTGAATATTATTTGACTCATTCTGTATTGTATATGGAAATATAGTATATAGGAGTTACCTACATAACAAGAGGAGTAAAGGGTAATATGAGAAATAATGCTAATATTGTTATTAAATTATTAGATCTTATTACATTACTGTTAATGAAAAGTACATATCAATAGATTTCTATAAATAGTATTACTGGCTAATTAATTTCATGTCGACTCAAGAAATTGAAATTACTGTAGATTCTTCAGAGGTAATAGATATTGAAAAAATTGCAAAAGACAATGAGACTATTTTTACTAGTTTTGATGATTTTGTTAAGGAAGCCATTGGTTTGTACATAAATTGGTGGAATGATCCTGAACAATCTGAAAAACAATTTCTTAACTTACTTCCACATATGCATCCTGAAATGATAAAGAGTATTGAAAACATAATGCATGATGATGAATTTTCTGGTGCAATGATTGGTGTTGCTGAAAAAAGAAAAAAATTGCCTAAATTGATGTTTAACCCTTTACCTGAATCTGGTATTCAAAGATTTTCTCTCACCCCACGTCAATTATATAAAATTCAAAATATTCTGAAAGATGAGACTGCCGAAATAAAATTTCAAAATGTACAGGGGTTTTTTAATTATGCGATAAACTACTTTATCAATTTATGGACCGAACCTAATGAAGCATTCAAGCACATATATGAAATGTTACCATTTATGCCAACAAAAACAAAATCCTTTTGGCGAAGCCATCCAAAGTGGGGAAAGTCATTTCAAAATATAGTTGACAATGCTGAAATACATAACCAATCCTTTGATTCAAATAATTTAATTTTTGAACAAACCCCTGACAAAAATATTTTAGAAAATTCAACAATTACTTCATCAATTGAAACTGTGGGAGATAATGTTCTAAAATCAAAATCCCTTAAAGAGGAACAAATTGATTCTGCACTCAATGAAAACAATATAGAATTTACTAATAATGTACTTGAAAAAATTCATAATGAAAGATTAGAACAATATGATCTAATTTGTAATCAATACGATAAAACCTGCGACGCTGTTACCTCAATGATAAAAAAATCATCAAATTTATCCAAATTCTCATTACCTGATGATGATTATCCTTTAATTTTGTCATTTTATAGCCGATTTTTACCAATAAAGGTAGCAGTCACTGTTTTAGGACATTTAATGATTGAAAACAATGAAACCACAGTAAAGTATGACACATTTCGTGATATTGTATACGAAGTTGCATATGCAATTTCAACAAAAATTAGAAATTATGAGGAAAAACATAAAATAAAAAGACACCAAAAACGTTCTACAGGGTTACCTTATGTTCCAACATCTAAAAAAAGTTTAAAGTCAGAAATTGAAGAATTCAAAAAAATTGAAACCAGTAAATCTAGATTTCAAGAACATTTTGTTGGCATGACAAAAGAATCTTGGTTCTATAGACAAAAAAAATCATCAAATTTATCTTCTAATGGTATGGCATATTTTGATGGTGCATTAAATGCAATGGGATTAGTCAATGTCGTAGTTAGAAAAAATAAAGAATTGCCAAAATTAAATACTAAAACAGGTAAATTTGAATTTCAAGAAATAGGTTCCATTCATGACTATGATTTTGAAATTGGTCTTACAAAAAAAGGCATAGAATTTTGTCATCTTAAAAATAAAATCTTTGATAAAAATATTCAAAGTTACCAAAAATTGATTTTTTCAAAGCCTGAATCTGAATTTATTCTTAAAGAAATTATAGAAAAAATTGATCTTGAGGACAAAGTGGTAGATAGCATAATTAAAACAATCAAACATAATTCAAAGTTGGGTGTATTGACCAGAACAAAATTTCCTGTGAAACAAATTGCTTCTAAATATGTTAAAACATCTGGTGAAAAATATCTTGATGAGGAAATTGATTTAGAATTTGTAAAATGGGCAGAGAATAACAAAGATACAAAATTCCAAGAAATTCGTAAATATGCTAATCCTATTGATATGACTGACGATAGCGATATCGAAATGAAAGCAAAGAAAAAACGAATTTCAATACGTGCTGCAATAATGGGAAGATTGACCGAATTGAATCAAATTACTTGGGATATCGAGCCTAAAACAAGCAACACCCTCTACGGATTAGTCAAAAATTAAAAATAAAACTCATTTAATTTTCTGATTTTAATAATTTGAAATGTAAGAATATTTCTTCAAATTCAATTAATCTTTTTGTGGGACATGGCCATTTTCTTTCACCTGAACGATTGTGTGCCGCATTAACATCTAATTCATAATGTTCTTTGGCATGTGCAATCCATGCGTTTTTAGGTGTATATCCATATTTTTCCTTGACATATTCTCGAATTTCATTATTACTAACCATGTAGATTGATAAATTTTGAAGAGTATATGTTTTTCAAATTATATATGAAAATTATATATGAAAATTATATATGAAAATTATATATGAAAATTATATGATATTTTAAATTTCTATACACTAACAACTTCGTGCTGATTTACAGTTGTTACATTTTTGTGCCATTTTTTATGATACACTTCATTTTTTGGGTCTGTGTGAATTGGAATAATTTTTTTAGCATTGACACCATCGATTACTTTTTTGATTTGCTCCCCATCACCGTGTCCTGAAACATGTACTTGATGCCATTTCTTTGAACTAGTAATTAATCCAAATCTAGTAAACCAGTTTTCTATTCGTTTTTGTTTAAATTCCATCTCTAAATCAAATGGTTCAGTCAATGATCTAACGTAACTTGAGCCTTCTTTTGGTTTAATATCAATTAATTCTTGTAATTTAAAATCACTTAAAGAAAACATCATTTCTTTTTGTTTTTTTGATATGTCTCTATAATCTACTTTATTTCCATAATCTAAAAATTCTCTTGCCCATTTTTTGTAATCTTCGTCTAGTAATTTTCTTGTATACACATCAATATCTTTGTCAATTAGTCCCCATTCTCCTTTAGGCATGTAAATTTTGATATGTTCATCTGTGGGGGAAGGATACAATCCTTTCAAATTTGGGGATTGTTCAAATAATTTCAAAAGATAAGCTTGTTTTGGTTCTATCACTAAATCTCGTCCTGTATTTTTTGCAGCAAGATAAAATGATTGTAATCTGTCTAAATCTCTTATTGGATATCCGCATATTACTAAATTTTTTGTATCATTAATGATGTCTGTGATTTTTTCTTCAACATCGTATTCAGTTAATGATGGTTTTTTATCAATTCTAGTTCCTTCACACAACATTACATCAATTGATGATTCTGAACATTTTTCCACAAATTTTTCTGTATCTTTTGAACGTCTACCATGGAATCTCAAGTCTGCTGTATTTGCAATGGTCCCTTCTGTAGTATCTAAAACAAAACCATGCACTCCTGATATGGAATGATCAACTGGTAATGGATTTACTTCAATTGAATCAATTTTAAATTTTTTATTACTCTCAAAAACTTTAATTTCTCTTGGAATTTCATTTCCTTTTTTCTCTCTTACCATTTGACCTGCAGTAGATCCTTTTTCACTTTCATGAAATTGAAATTTTTCTTTCATTGTTAGGTATTGTTCTCCATTTCCTGTTTCATCAAAATTTTGCATAATCAATTTTGATTCTTCAGAACAGTAAATTGGAATATCTGGTCTTAGATATTTGATATATGCGCAATGATCAACATGGGCATGCGTTAACAATATTCCGCTAAATTCTGTCTCTTCATCTCCCCCAAATTCTACGTGTTTTGCATAATCTTTTCTGTAAAGACCTTTAATTTTTGGTAAAATTCCTAATTCAATTAAATCGGTAAGTGTGTTTGATCCTCTAGGTTTAAGAAATTCTGAAAAATATTGATTCTCTTCACTAAAACTCATTCCAAAATCCATAAAGATTTTGGTCCCCTTGTCTTCAACTAGGAATTTATTTCCTCCAATATCTTTTACTCCTCCGTGAAAAGTTATGTCAGTCAATGTGATTTATGAAAATATCTAGAATAAAAGCATCATGTACATACTGTGGATAATTAATTCTGTTTTTACATCTACTTATTTTCTATTTTTCGATTAACTTAAAATCTATAATAATGATTTTTGATTATTGTCAACTTGTGATGTTTGTCTACGTGATGATCTTCAACAACAGCATAAATGTTGTAGAAGATGTGGTTCAAGAAATCCCTCTTATGTCAAATCAGATATAGTTAATGTTGCAGAACCTACAGTTCTTGAAATAAAGATTGCACAGAGATTGTTTGCTGAGGGAATTGATTTTATTTTGGGACCTGAAATTTGGTATTCTAGTTGTACATTTTATACTCCAGATTTTTTAATAGAAGGTAGATTTGTAGTTGAAATAGATGGTGGATATCACCATGCAACTCCTCATCAGATTCTAATGGATAGAATTCGACAAAGAGCTATAGAAAACTCTGGTTACCCTGTATACCGATTTACAAATCAAGAGGTGAAAAAATCTCTTGATCAAATAATAAATAAAATTCTGTCATTAATTCATGCTACAAAAGTCACTGCAAATTCTTCAAAAATTATAGAAATTGACATACCAAAAGAACAACGTATCTCCTCTCTACCGATCACTGTTTTGATAAAATGTGCACATGAATTGTATACTCGAACTAATCAAAATGGATGGACCACTGATGTATTTGAAGATGTTTTTTCTGAATTTGCGTCTACTCCTATTTCTAATCGATGCGCAATGCAGCAAACAATGTTGTTGCTACTGGGATTAAATTTTAAAGCATCTGATGATGGCACAGCAGATTTTCATAATTATGCCGAATTATTTGAAAATGCAATTCTTATTTTACATGAATTTTTTGGTGAAATAGGCACAATAGAATTAAAAAATGAGTTTAACATGTCTGCAACAAATTTTTTAAAAAATCTGGTTATCTATGGAAAACCTAGAATCCTTCCTAAAAGGGTAATTACAGTACAAAATGATGATGATATTCAGAATTTAGTAAAAAGTTTTAATTCCAACTTTTCAAAATTTGGAATTCAGGTTTCTGACGAAGATTTGAAGATTGAATGTCTTCATGAAAAAGAAAAGATCTCTAGAAGGAAATCAAAAAGAAAATAATTTTAAAATTAGATGAAATTAAAATTAATTATTTTGTTAGTTAGTTTATCAAATTAAATTCTAAATCCACAAACGCTTTTCAAGTTGCATGCATCACACTTTCGTTTATTCTCATGATGTTTTGGCTCTTCAAGATTTACTGCAATACTTGCAAATGTTTCAAGAGACGAATGCAGGTAATGAAGTGAAAACGAGTCCTGAGTTTCTGAAAATATCTTGTGTGGCTCTTTTGTTTTTCTGTCACAGATTCTCAACTCCCACTGCTTTTGTGTATGTGGCATCTCAAAATAGTCATCAGGACTTGCCTTTCTCTTTGAGGAAAAGTTAGAGTTAAGATATGTCAGTACCTGCAACAACTGACCGGGATACGGCTGTGTTTTGGAATCATATGTTTGGGGTCTTGCAACAAACTTGTCGTCTTGAACAATTAGCGTCCCATCAACTCGCATAATTTTATCAATTCTGCCATTTAATGACACCACGACATTCTCAGATGGAAACTCAAATGGAATGGTAAGTGTAGAATAGATGTTTTCGCGTGCAAACTCAATGTCCTTTTTCTCATCTTTGATTTCAGTAATGGTGACAGGTTCCAATTCAACATGTTCTGCTTCATAAACTTCTTTTTCATGATGTGCCTTTGTTCCCTGGATTAATGCCTGAGATGGCTTTGGCTTTACTCCCTGTATGGATAGTGGAATTTTGTATTCACAGTATCCCAGTGAATCTGAAAAATCTGTAACTGCAGCGTTAACAAATGTAATATCATTTATTTTGTTAATTTTGATCATGTGTTTTAATTTGTATGGCTATTATTTCATTTCATCGATGGTCTCGTCGTCATAATATTTTGCATTGTACCTTTCTTCCTCACCTGTATTGTTTGCTACGTTATTGTTGTCAATTGCCTCCCTGATGTCTCCCCAGACATAAAGAATGATTAGAAAAATTCCTACACCGGTCCCAATGCCACTGCAGGCCAAAATTATTCCAAGATATAGCCAAAACTTGCTTGTCATGATTTTTAGAAATTTTTTATTTTAAAATAAAATAAAAAAAAGTTATTGAACCCCCTTGGTTGTGACACTCTTTTGGGGAGCATTCAAAACAGATGCCATCACTGCCTTCTTGAGCAGTTGCTCAATACTGTCATCAGATGATTTGAGCTGTACTGAGACATACTCGTCTGAATCTATCTTGGTGCTTCTTTTGACAATGAATACTTCTCTTACATTGGATTGCGATTCACTGTTTTCTGCTTGTTCACTCATTGGTTATTGTAACATATTTCAGAAATAATAATAACAAGTACATAGTATGTATACTGTACATACTATGGAATCTATGCTTAATTTACGCGTGCATATTGCCCCAGTTGGCTTTGAAATTGACCGTATTGTAATTCCTGCAGTAAAGATGAAGGCTGATTTGGTATATCTTATAGCCGATGACAATATTGCCACAGACAAATCTACAAAGTTTCAAACTGAAATTATAAAACAACTCAAAAAGAAAAAAATTGATTCAAAAGTTGTACATGCAAATAGATTACAACTCTTTGATATTATTCGAGTTGTAAAGGAAATAATTTTGGATCACAGAAATGATGAATTTTATGTTAACGTTGCAAGTGGTTCAAAAATTCATGCAATTTCATGCATGATGGCATGTATGGTCTTTGATGATAGAAAAAACATTCATCCATTTTATCCACAGGCAAAAGAATATCCTGCATACAAAGACAACGAACAGCAAACCTATGGAGTCGAGGAAATTTATGGATTACCAACATATCAATTACTTACTCCAAACAAAGACTTGATTGAAATCCTAAAAATAATTAAAGAAAATGACGGACGAATTCAAAAGAAGGTTCTTGCAGAAATTGCAGAGGAAAGAAAAATTCTAAACATCAATGCACGAGAGGAGAATCATAGTCAAGCAAGATTTGCAAGTCTGGATAAAAAATTAATTCAGCCACTAATGCGAACCTGGAACTTTGTTGAGGAAGAAAAAATAGGAAAAAATAGGTGGATTTCATTTACTGATGATGGAAAGAATGCATCTGAATTTTTGTTTTAGTTACAAAAATCCAAATCGTTTGCAGATGATACAAATTGCTTTTTGATCAATTCTCATTACTGCAAAGTGATTGCATTCGATACATTTCCTTTGGACCATCCAATCTGGTCCTTGATCAAACATGTTCATGCAATTAATTGTCGTTTGCAGTAAATATGAGACAACACCATAGTATGATTACTATCCATACTGTTACTGTATACACTATGCCTATTTTGAACTGAATTACAAACATTCCTCACAGTATGTAAAGTATGCATACTATGAACTTGATATATAATAATTCTATTTGCATCTTAAAATTGTTGAAAACCATTACACTATTGCACAAAAGTCATCAGGTGGGTGAAAGGCCCACACCTTCTACTTTTTTCCCACGAATTATTCGTGAATTTGAGGATGATGATGAGCCAATGATTTACGGAGATAACTCTTGACTGTTTTATTTAGAATGAAGAACCTATCCCATGATGATAGTATATCTTCTACACTTTCTAATCTAAAAGAGAAATTAGACGAACTTGAAAATTTGGATGAGTCTGCATGAAGCAACTGGATTTAGAAAATTTTGAATGTAACATTGGTTTGATGGCCCGAGAAAAAGACAATCACAACAACTATGTCTTGTTTCGTTTTGAAGATCTTGAAAAAATGATTGAATACTATGAATCATTCAAAAAAGAATTCAATCAAAAAACAAAATCTAGTCAAAATAAAAAAATGGAGAAATCAAAATGATTTCAGATAACTGTACCTTGTGTGATTTGACAAATATTTTACAATGGTACGAATCATCCTCAAAAGATATTCAAAAGTCCGAACAACACAAAAGGACAAAATTAAAGATAGACGGACTACGTGCAATTCACGAAGATTCCTCAGAAGCACTAATTTCTAATTTGGCTGAGGAAGTTGAATCCAAATACAACGACTGTAATTACTCAGATTTACAAAAAGCCCATTCCTTGATGGTCAATAGGACCACTAGAATCAACGAAGAACTCAAAGTGTATTCAGAATTAATTCAAAAAGTCAATGACAAGATGGAGGAATTGTCATGACTGTCAATAGAAGAAATCGTGATCAATCCACTTCAAATGAGCACAAAATGATAGACATTCAATATGAAATTCAAAAACTAGAAGCAGATTTGGAATTTCATACACAGAAAATTCGTCTAATCAAACATACGTTAGGTGAAAAAAATGAAAAATTATCTCTTTTGATGAAAGGAGATGTATTTCTTCGTAAAATGAGGGATCAATTCAGAAATGGATTCAAAGGAGAACGAAATGAGAAGTAGAAAATACTTTACAGTAAGGGAGTGGGACCGATTCAAAAACAACGATTACTTTGACATGCAAGATATGCTTTGTCAAAAATATGATGTGATTTTAACTGACTACAAAACAAAAAAAGAAAAAGTATTTTCTACATTGAAAAAAATCAATCTAAAGAATTTTGATAATGGGGTGACAGAATTCTCAAAACTTGTCCAGTCATTTGGAGGTTCCATGGAGCAATTGACACGGGAAATAAATTCTCAAAAATCTAAAGATTCAGACAATCTTGATTTGGTATGTGGAAAATCTGGTAATTCTGTGCCTGTTTGGGGGGATTCTAAAAATGATTTTGATTCCAAACACAAAGACAATCTAGAAAAAATTTGGGGTAAAAGAAATGACTAAAATTGAGAGGATTAGAAAAAGCAGGGAAGTTGCTCTTAAGAAATTAGATGATGCAATGGACAAATGGGGTCCAGAGAGAATTAAAATGGATCATACTGTAGAGAAATCCAAAAATATTTTTTTAGATTCGTATCGTAATTACACAAATCAAAAAATTTCTGAAAAAGAATTTTTGCAAATCACTAACAACTTTGCACAAACATTGATCTTAGAGGACACAATGACTAAAAAAATTAGAAAAATTTTGACACCTCTAGATTCAGAATTTCAAAAAAGATGTAAAAAAATCTATGACTGGGAGGATAATCATGAGTGAATGTCCAAAGTGCGGGGGAACAGACATTGCAATGATTTTCTGGGGATTGCCACAAATGTCAAAAGATTTAGAAAAAAAAGTTAATGACAAAAAAATTGTTTTTGGTGGTTGCTGTGTTAGTGAAAATGACCCCAAGTTAGAATGCAATGACTGTGGATGGAGGTACTAGTTTGAGTATACTTGATTCAAAAAAGAAAAGCGCATCTGAAGCTCTTGTCAATGCAGTTGGTGGTTATCCAATTGGATACGGATTGGGAATAATCATACTTCCTGTATGTGCCGGCTGGATTCAAGAAGACCCATACATGGCAAATGTTGCAATTACTGGTGCATATGCTGTCACTTCCTTTGTAAGGTCATATTTTTTGAGAAGAGTTTTTGAAAAGTATGGGATTGATGATAACTTTATCAAATTGGGAATAAAACTAGTCAAAAAATTATACTGGAGGCCAAAATGAACCAGTGGAGTAGAGAACAAATCATGAAAGGACTACAAGAATTAGTCCCAGAGATAGATTTGAAAAAATACGATGATGGAAGCATATGGGTTGGTGGGGAGGATGCATGTATTTTCAAAGAAATACCGCCGTTTAACCATAATTTGGAATATGGGGAAATGCTTGTATCTGAAGCCACACATACTATAATTCCAAATTACATTGGAATGAAAGTAAAAGAGTTGTACATTTATGGAATACATAGAGAAATTTACAATTGGCTTGAGCGAAGAGGTTGGTATCCACAATGGTATGATCCTGGTACATTGTTTTTCTGGAAATGTGATGAATACTCTGATGAAACAATTGTTGAAAATTTAGAAGAATTTCAAGACTATCATGATTTCCGCGAAAATGATGGTATTGAAGCTGAGATATTAAAAAGGTTAAACAAAAATTTGAGAGAGAAAAATGATTAAAAAATATCTTGTAAATTATTTTGAAAAAATTAAGGATACAAAAAAAGTTGCACGTGAGAAAAATGTCGGAGTCTGGTGGTTGCCTGTCTTTGATTCATTTTTAATTACGATTTATCTATCCTGGCAGTTATCTGTGGGAGTTTGGATTGTGTTAGATGCATGGCAAAGTGGTCAGACATACATCCCCTGGTACATGGATTCACTGTGGGAAATTTCTTCGTTTTCTCTTACCATATTCATGAGCATTATCACATTTACAATCCTTGATAAAATAATTTTATTTTTTATTCATGTACATGCATTTGCAAACAAACTGGTCCTACGAGGAATCACCAAACTTGACATGTATTTGTGGAGAAAGACAGGACGAGATACAGTAGTTACTAATGCAATATGGAAATTACAAAGAAAATACATGAGTCGCTCTAAAAGAGAGAGAAAAATTATGACATTTGCATTTGTTGGAATGATTGGGGTGTATTATGGTTGGATGATACTTACATGACTGTATATCCACAACTTTTGGCTCATATAGAATAAGGATTTCTATTACGAGTGAATAGGGGAAAAATAAAAAAATTATATTATTTCTACCAGTCAATCTCATTGTAATTTCTAACCTTAATTGGAAATTATCTATACGAACTTAAGTCCAATATTTTTGTATATCTCTGCATTTTTTCCTCGTCATCGTCAGTTTTTTTATAATTACGAAATTTCAAAACTGTTTCATCATTTAGTGCTTCATACACTGCTGGTTCTGAAGAAATCTGTTTCCATTCATGAGGTTCAAATGAAACAATATCAGTTGTCTCATGCGTTGTTTTTTTCATGATTTACCAAGAACATTGTTCTTGATATGGATTTCCCCATAAAGGTTGGAAGTATTGGTTAGACCATGTTAGAGGATATTAGTAATTTCTAAACTTCAAATTTAATTTTAAAAGAATTGAGATTTTACGACTAAAAACTATGCCCAAATTATTTAGGTAATTTTTCTTAGCTCAATGTGTATATTTTGGCATATTTTAAAAATTCAATTTTTTATCCATACATAGATTTATCCAGAGTTTCTTCTCCTAAATTAT
>Ga0233427_10001921_pt1 | contig 20822 bp, 18 predicted proteins | sample SI_118_April2016_5_FD_179885 | JGI IMG/M metagenome (GOLD analysis project Ga0233427, IMG submission 179885) | Seawater microbial communities from Saanich Inlet, British Columbia, Canada - SI_118_April2016_100_MG | ecosystem: Environmental > Aquatic > Marine > Inlet | place: Canada: British...
AGTTGATTATGCTAAGGAGCGAAAACAATTTGGTAGAGCAATAGGATCATTTCAGGCCGTAAAGCATATGTGTGCAGAGATGGCTGCTGACTTGGAGCCCTGCTACGCGTTAGTTTGGCACGCTGCGCATTGCCACGACTATTCTCCTACTGAGGCGAGATTAATGTCTTGTCATGCAAAAGCACACGTCTCCGAAATGAGTAAAAGTATAGCGAAGAAAGCCACAGAAGTTCATGGTGGCATGGGTTTTACAGACTTGCTTGGCTTACATTACTGGTTCAAACGAATTGGTTTAAATCGTCAAATACTTGGCAGCCCAGAACTTGTCAGAGAAGAAGCATATAAAGCACAGATTTAAATTAAATTTTTCATAATCGCTTCCTCTAAAAGATGCAATCGATCATTACCAAAAAATATATGCTCTTTATAAAAAAATGTTGGAGATCCAAACCCTCCTCTTTGAATTAAATCTTCTGTATTTTCCTTGAGGAGGTTCTTTGCTTCTTGTGAATCTATAAATTTTTTAAATTCTTCAGGGTTTAGGTTTAAGGTTTTAACAATCTCTAGCAACAAATCTTCCTGACTAATATCTATGCCCTCTCCCCAATATGCTTGAAAAATTTTTTTAGCAAACTCAACTAATTGATTATCTTTCTCAGCAAACAAGCACCCTCGCATAGCTTTAACAGAATTAACAGGAAAAACTTTTGGGAAATTAATTTCGACACCTCTTAATTTAGACCATAATTTTAAGTCACTATTTGAGTAGGAAAGTTTTTTTGGATTAGGTCTTTTTCGAAACTCATACACGTCTTGATTAACTGAGTTAAAAACACCACCTACCAAAATAGGCTTCCAGATAATCTCTAAGTTTTGTCGTGAGGATAATTCTAAAATTTCAACGAATGCAAGGTATGTCCAAGGGCTGGAGCAATCAAAAAAAAATTCAACCTGCCTTTTGTTACTAATCATTGCTATTTCTTCCATAAATATGTATGCCTGAAGAATATAAATTAATTTTATCTTCAACGATAAAATTACTTGGAATATTTTTTACACTTTCAAATGCTTCCGGTTCAATGTGCGCCCAAATAACGAATATTTTTTCATTTGGCTGGATATCACTTTTATTTAAGTGTGATAAAGGAATTAATTTTAAATTTTTAAGATTAAGCCACTGTTTATAAACATCCCATTGACCAATCCAACCAGGCACATAGATTGTACCAGTCAGCTCAGATGCTGAAAGTAAAGCATTTCTCCAATCTTGCTTAGGTGGAATTTTATAAAAGAAAAAAGGTAACAAAAATATTATAAAAAATACTGACAATCCAAAGGTTTTGCTGAAATGATGCATGATCAAGTTGATGCCAAAACTTAAAGTTATTACTAAAAAAGGAAGGAAAATTATTGCATTTCTTGCATTAAATATTGGATTTAAAGCTAATCCAATCAAATAGGAAATAAAAAAAGTAAAAATAAAAATCATTAAAATTAATAAATATTTGATATTAAAATCTTTAGCAAATAAATATCCAAAGAAATATATAAAACACACCAAAAGTATATTTCCAAAAAAAATACTTATTTGACTTGAAAGTGAGGTCGTGGATCCAACAATGAAATAAACAAATGTATTTTGAATAAAACTAAATATATTTTCTGTTTGTATCCAAGTAGGGCCGTTTCCAGAAATTTCTATTGCAAGATCTAATAATGGAAGATATGAGAGCACTGCGAAAAAAATTGGTAGATAAATGTATTTCCAGAGCTGAAAGAAATCAGTTTTAATGCAAGAAATAAAATAAGTAACAGCTTGCGAAGCCAATACTAACAATCCGAAAAAATGCAGGTTAGTCAAGATTATAAGTGATAAAAAATACATAAAACTTCTAAAGAAACTTGGCTTAGATATACATTTAATAAATAGATATGAGGAAATTACTGAGAATAAAGCTAAGAGCTCATAGGACCTTGTCTCAAGAGAAAAGAAAAAAAGAATTGGATTAAAAGTTACTGCAAGTGAGGATAAAAATCCAGTTTGTTTATTAAAAACTTCTTTTCCTAAAAAATATACAGCTGGGATAATTAGGACACCTGCAATAATCGAAAGCATTCTGCCTGCGTACTCAGTGAATCCAACACATTTATATGTAATCCATAAAAAAATATAATGAAGAGGTGGATGAGGATCTGGCCCCCAATAATAAACATCTTCAAATGATTTGCTTGGGATAGATCGGGCTGCGCTGTAAAGCTCATCCATCCAATAACTTTGTTCTAAAATAAACTGATGTCTTATTAAAAAAGCTAAGCTCATCAAAATTATAAGTAAGTAAAAATGATTTATTTGATAAAATTTTCTCACTATATTTTTATGTCATTAAAAGTAACTATAAGTAAAAATTGATTTGTGTAGAAATTTCTTTAAGGATGGTAAAATTACTGCATTAAAAATCAAGTTTGCTCACATTATGAAATTTCTTCATTACGGCATTGTAAGTTAAATTTAATGGACAAATATACTAATAGAATAGGTTTAATTTTTCTTTTGAGTCTTTGCGTAATTGTTGAGGCAAAAATTAATATACCAACGTCTGATGAGAAGCAAATACTGTGCCAGGAAATTTTTCAAAAGATGGCCAATGAGCATTTTTTTAATGATAAAGACTTGAGCTCTATCAATACTGAAATATTTGATACATTAATAGATCGGCTGGATTCTCAGAAAATATATTTCACAGAAAATGAAATCAGCTCATTTAAAAGAAAATTTTCTAAATTTGATAAATCCATTATTCATCAAAAAAAATATGTTAAATCGTCTCTTTGCTCAATAGACTTAAAGTCTAAGTTTGCATTTGTAAATCTATACTTTAACCGGTTAATTGAGGCAACTAATTATCAACTCAAAGAGGTTGCCAAAAAGAATTTTGATTTCACAAAAGAAGAGATCATTATCATTGATGACGATCAGAAAAAATGGCAAAGGACAAAATTCGATCTTAGAAAGGCGTGGAAAAGACTAGCAAAAAATGATGTATTAACATCCATGCTTACAGAGAAAGAATTAAACGAAGCAACAGAAACAATAGAAAAAAGATACAAAAATAGACTCCGCAGAATCTCTCAAAGAAATGAGGAGGATGTGTTTTCAATTTCTATGAATAATTTAACCTCTTATTTTGACCCACATTCTTCATACTTCTCTCCCAAGTCAGCTGAGGATTTTGAAATGGCGATGAGTCTAAAGCTTGAAGGAATTGGAGCTTTACTTACTACAGAAGATGATTACCCAACTATAGTAAGTGTGGTGCCTGGAGGCCCAGCTGAAAAAACAGGAAAAATTAATCCAGATGACAAAATTGTAAAAATATCTCAAGTTGAAAAGCCCAATTCAACTCCAACTGATGTTGTGGGGTGGAGAATAGATGAGGTGGTTCAATTAATTCGAGGTAAAGCTGGTACTAAAGTTGAGTTAGAGCTCATTCCTGGAAAAACAGAAGATTTTAGCGAAAGGAAATTTGTAACAATTGTACGTGAAGAAGTAAAACTGGAGGAGCAAGCAGCAAAATCTAGGGTAATTGAAATAAAAAGAGATATGCAAACAATAAAAATTGGCATAATAGACTTACCCACTTTTTATATAGATTTCAATGCATGGCGAAATAGAGATCCGAATTTTAGAAGCAGCTCAAAAGATGTAGAAAACATACTAAAAAAATTTGACGATCAAAGTGTTGATGCTGTCTTGATTGATCTTCGAGGTAATTCTGGAGGCTCGCTTTTTGAGGCAAATAAATTAACTGGGTTATTTGTATCCTCTGGAGCAACATTGCAAGTGAAAGAGAGTAATGGCAGTGTAAGGCCATGGGGAGATGCTAGAGCTAAGCAAATGTGGAAAAAACCAATAGCGGTTATGGTTGATAGATATTCTGCTTCTGCGTCAGAAATATTTGCAGGAGCTATTCAAGATTATCAACGAGGGATAATAATTGGGCAAAAAACATTTGGCAAAGGGACTGTCCAAAAATTAGACAATTTGAGCTCAGGTCAAATCAAAATAACTGAGTCAAAATTTTATAGAATTACTGGAGCTGGGATGCAAAGCAAAGGGATACATCCTGATATAGTTTTACCAAGCACTTGGGATATTGAAGAAATTGGTGAAAGTTCATACGATACAGCCCTTCCTTGGGATGAAATTAAACCAGTACGTTTCAAGAAATTTTCTATGGGATCTTCTATGATCTCCGTATTAAATGATGAGCATTTAACAAGAGTCAATCAGAGCCCTAACTTGCAATATATACTTGATATTAGAAAAAGATATGAAATCCAAAAAAATAAAGAAGTGATTTCTTTAAACTTAATAAATAGAAAAATCGAAAAAGAAGATAGACAAGCATGGGCCTTAGATATAGAGAATAAAAGACGAGCCTCTCTTAATTTAGAAACTTTTAGTTCTTACAATGCCATGAAGGATTTCAATGATGCCAAGGAAGCTAAAGAAGATGAAAAGGATGCTGAGATAGACATTTATAATGACTATCTGTTAAATGAAGGTGCACAAATACTTTCAGACTACACTATATTTGATCAAAACATCTATCTTTCTAAAGCCGCATAAAAATGAAAATAGTATCTTTTAATATAAATAGCATAAGAGCTCGTCCTCACCAACTTATTCACCTTAGAGATACCATAGATCCGGATATTATTGGGATTCAAGAGAGTAAAGTTAATGATCCAGAATTTCCTATTGATGAAATTAAAGAAATTGGATATCACCCTGAATTTTGGGGTCAAAAAGGTCATTATGGTGTTGCCATCCTAAGCAAAAAAAAACCAGATGCGGTTCAAAAAGGATTCATAGGTGATACAGACGATGATCAAAAGAGATTCATCCAAGCAACTTTTAAGTGGAAAAAGAAGAATATTACTATCATGAATGGATATTTTCCTCAGGGTGAAAATAGATCTCATGAAACAAAATTTCCTAAAAAAATAAAATTCTATGATGATCTAGAAAAGCACATCAAGAAATTAAAGAAGAAAGAAGAGAATTTAATTGTAATGGGAGATTTTAATGTTGCTCCGACGGAATTGGATATTGGAATTGGCGCTCCAAATGTAAAAAGATGGTTGCGTGATGGAAAGACAGCCTTTCTTCCGGAAGAAATTGAAATGTGGAACAGAATTAAGAATTTAGGGTTTATTGATTCATGGAGGAAACAAAATCCAGAAGAAGGATCGATCTATTCCTGGTTTGATTATCGGTCAAGGATGTTTGATGATAGCCCTAAAAGAGGCCTAAGAATTGATCACATACTAATTTCAAAAAATCTTGGATCCTCTATGATAGATACTGGGATAGACTATGCAGCAAGAGCAATGGAAAAACCATCTGATCACTGCCCTGTCTGGATTCAGCTAAAGTAAAAATTATTTTCTTTTGGACTTAAAAAAACTTTTGAGTAGCTTTGAAGACTCCGCTTCCAGATGGCCCCCACTAAAAGTTACCAAATGATTAAGGTGATCTCTTTCAAAGAATTTATCAATAGATTCCACAGCTCCAGTTTTGGGCTCTCTCGCAGCAAAATATACGTGATTAATCCTTGCGTCAACAATTGCTTTAGCGCACATATGACACGGTTCGAGTGTTACATAAATATCACAGTTATTTAATCTATAATTTTTCAATGTTCTGCCTGCATGATTAATTGCATTAATCTCTGCATGAGAGACTACAGAATTTTTATATATGACTTGATTGAATCCCTTCCCTATAACTTCTCCATCTTTAACTACTATTGCACCCACTGGCACTTCATCTTTCTTATAGGCTTTCTCAGCCAATGTTAAAGCGAGAATCATAAAATGCTTTCGATTCATATAAAAAATTGAAATAGAAAATGTTTATAAAAATTTAGTCCAGGTTTCTAATGGGCGTCTTTCAGAGTTAAGCGAATTTATTGTTGCTTCTTCATTTTTATAACCTATAGACATCCCACAAAATAAGATGTCCTCTTCATCAGCTTGGACAAACTCAGATACGCTTTGGTGTTTCATAGACCATGCCTCTTGAGCACATGTATCTATACCTTCTTCTAAGGCAAGCAACATAAAGGTTTGCAAGAACATGCCTAGATCAGACCACTGAGGTGGGCCCATTTGCTTATCAACAAAGCAAAAAAATGCACATGGGGCACCAAAAAATTCAAAATTTTTCATAACTTGAGCAATTCGAGCATCTTTATCTTCACGAGGAATGCCTAGTAAATTATACATTTGCTCGCCCAATTCAAAGCGTGAAGTTCGATAAGGTTCTTTTAGTTTTGATGGATAAATTTCATAAGCAGCTGTTTCTGGTTGTGACCAATTTTTTTGAAATTCTAGAAATTTATCCATTGACTCGTTGTTGATAACAAAGATTTTCCATGGCTGGAGGTTACCTCCTGAAGGAGAGCGTGATGCTTTTGATAAAAGATCTTTAATTACTGAGTCATTTACAGGTTTGTCTTTGAAGGACCGAATAGAGGATCGAGAGCTTACTGCATCAGTTACATTCATAGCATTAAATTATTTATCTTTATTATTTCTTACAGAAGAATAGTTTTCAATATCATCTCCTTGAAAAAAAAATTTTAAAAGGTTTTTAATTTTTAATGGAATTTTACTTTTAATTAATCCAAAGGTGCTATCTGAAGCAAGAGACCCTGGAGCGGAAATTACCATATCCTCCCAGCTTAACTGTTCAATTTTTGGAGATTCATTAAACCAAAGATTTCCATATAGTTGGGTTCGTTGACTTAATAAGTGATTATAAGAAGCTTTGACAGCATGAATAGTTTCGTCTGTTGGAGAAAACATTACAAGAGTGTTATTCTGATTTTGAATGAACACTGTTTCTGCCCAACTCCATGGAACCCAGCACCTGTCATACTGTTTATTTGATTTCCAAAATTCTTGAATATATTTGTACTCTTTTTTTAATTTTAAATAATGAGTGTGATGATTGAGTTCCTCTGAGTCATGGTGTGGATTAATATTAATCATGTATGTTAAAGCTTTCTTTCTAATATCAGGGTGGGGGCTAATCTCATATCCATCAAGATACTTTTGGAGACCGTTATCAGAATAAACTTTATCTGTATTAATTTTAAACTTTGATGCTAATGCATCTTGAAAAGTTTTTGACTCAATAAAATTTTTTAAATCCTCTAAAATGCCTGGATTTGAATCCATAAGCCTCAAAGTCATTCCAAAACCCTCACATGTGGTATTTAATTTTTTGGAAGATTTCTTATTAATATGCCATTCGTTATATTCTTTTGCATTATTGATACATCCAGGAAAATCTATACTTTTATACCCCATGTTAAATAGTGATTGAAATAGCTCGTCATTATTTTTATAATTTTTTGTATTAACAGCATCTGAATTAGTAATTTCAGCAAAATCTTCATCATTGAAAAAATTTTCTATGTAGATATGTTGATACGGTGTGTCAATTATTTTTGAATTTTTAATTTTATCTATTAAATATTGAAAATTTTTCATAATAATTTATTTTAAACTAAAAAGTTACAGGATTAAAAAATTACTAGTCTAGCAATTCTTCGGCAAGTATCTATTTATAAAGCGCTCTCTCGTAAACATCTTTATACTGGTTAGAAATAACAGAATACGAAAAATGATCGATAACATGTTTACGGCAATTCTTTTGCATTTCAATTTTATTTGCTTTATTTAATATCCAATTAATGCCATTCGCCAAATCAATAAAATTTTTTTTCTGAGCTAAATATCCTGTTTTTTTATCAAGCACTATATCTTTGACGCCACCTGAATCAAAAGCGCAAACAGGGGTTCCGCAAGCAATAGATTCTACACATGTATTTGGTAGATTATCTTGAAGCGAAGGCAATACAAAAACATCGCCTGACCGATAAATACTTCTTAATTTCTCATCACCTTCGATTACTCCCATATCATGAACCTTTATATTGCCTCTGCCTGGATCAAACAAAGGCTCTGCATTTCCAAATACAACAAGCTCACAGTCTGGAATATTTTTTTTGATATTTCCGAGAGCTTTTTTTAAATACTTGTATCCTTTTCGGGGATCTCTTATACCTCCAGCAGAGCCGAAGAGTATAAGAGATTTATTTAAGGGTAAGCCTAAAAGTTGTCTTGCTGAAGACTGATTTCCAGGAGACCATTTTGTGATGTCAATTGGATTTTTTATCACTGTTATTGGCCACGAGCAAAACAGTAAACTATTTTGAGCACAATCTGCCATCCAATTGCTAGGTGCAACTATTTCAAAAGGTTGGTTCCAGAGTTTTTTCTTTTGATTCCAAACAAACTGGGTCAACTGTTTTTCAATAAATCCAGAATCATTGTTAGGGTAACCATTTTTCCAAACATTAGATTCTGAATAATGCTCAGTAGAGCAAAATGGCCACATATCATGCAAGGTCCACACTTTCGGTTTATTAATATTAGCAATATCACTTATTGATAAAAATCCTGCATTGACCCAATGAAAGTGAACAATATCAGAATGCATTTTATTGATTAAGCTTGCAGCGTTTGAGGGGTGAATAGAAAAGGAAGAGTCCGGGGATTGAAAAAAATTCTTTGCTACAATTGATTCCATTTTTCTTATTACTGAAGAATATATAAGATTAGGTTTAGAGCCTATTTGAAAAGTATTTTGATGATCTAATATTTTTTTTAATACTACTAGTTGTGCATCAATACCCTTAAAGTTTAGTGCTTCACAGATTCTCTTTGCAGCCTTTGATGCTCCGCCAATATTATCTGAGAAGTTAATATGTGAAATCTTCATCAACTTGTATAGATATTCTGTTGGTATTTCCAAGCACTTAAACACATCTCATCTAGAGACCTTCTAGCTTCCCAGTTTAAAATTGACTTTGCTTTTGCAATGTCTGCATAGGAGGATTGAACATCGCCTGCCCTTCTTTCGCTAAAGGTATAAGGTATCTTCAAGCCTGAGGCTGATTCAAAAGTTTTAAGAACTTGCAATACACTATAAGCCAAACCAGTACCCAAATTAAAAACATCAAAATTGCTATTGCCCTGCATGTTAGATAAGTAACATATAGCAGCAATATGACCTTCGGCTAAGTCATCTATATGCAGATAATCTCTAAGGCCTGTTCCATCAAGAGTTGCATAATCATTACCAAAGATTTTTAATCTTGATTTTTTTCCTGCGGCAACTTCCATTATATATGGAAGTAAATTATTGGGATGCCCAGATGGTGATTCCCCGATGAGATGTGTATGGTGCGCGCCTATAGGATTAAAATATCTCAAAGATAATACTCTCCACGAAGAATCTTTAACTGTTTGTTCTTCTAAGATTTTTTCTATAAATATTTTATTTTCTCCATAAGGGTGCAATGGATTTAATGGGTGATATTCATCCATAGGTAAATATTTAGGGTTTCCATAAACTGTTGCACTACTACTAAAAACTAGTTTAAAAATTCCATGTATTTGCATAGCTTTTAATAGGCACTGTGTTCCTTCAACATTATTTTGATAATATTTTTGGGGCTCTTGAACTGACTCACTAACAGCCTTTAATCCAGCGCAATGGAGGACAATATCAATTTTATGAGAGCTAAAAATTTGGGTAAGTAGTTGACTATTATTTATATCTCCTTCAAAGAAAGAAATATCTTTTTTTGTAATTTCTCTGATATTTTTGCAAACCTGTTTATAGCTATTAGATAAATTATCTAATAGAACCACATCAAAATTTTTTTCTAAAAGCGCCACGGTGCAGTGACTACCAATATATCCCGTGCCCCCTGTTATCAGAACTTTCATTTTTTTAGGTCATACCTAAATCAAATTGATTTTTCCATTTATGTATCTCTCTAGCAGGTATTTTAATCAGAGAATTAGCACTACTATTTATGAAGGAAGATATTTGATCTAAATTCCCTCTTTGAGATATTTTGAGGTTAATATCTTGGGCGATCTCATGGGCCCTATTGTCAATAGCTATTATTAAAGCTCTATTTTTAAACTGCAGAGCTCTGATGCCAGCATGCAATCTAGTTCCTATGTAATCTATTTTATAATTTTCTAAAATAGAATCGAAGGATTTAAGATTCGGCTGAAGAACTATAATGCTCTCTTTTGATGTTAAATCTAAAGATGCAAAGTATTTTAAGTCTCCCAAACCCTGAGGCCAAAAGAAAATTTCATCGTATTTAGTTTGGAGTTGCTTTATAAAAATTGAATCATGTTCTGGATCCTTATTGTAATCAGTGATGGTAAAAACAACAGAATTTGATTTAGATTTTGAGATTTGGTTGCAATGTTTGTCGTCCAGTTTCCATGTTGAGGGGCAGGATGTATTGACAACATTTTCTATTCCAATGGATGCAAGCATTTTTTCAGTATAAGAATCTCTCACAGAATGCAGTATAGAAGAATCCAATACCCGCCTTAAAAATATTTTTGTATAAAGGTTAGGTTTTTCTTGATACTGCCACCAACCAACACCCAATAAAGATAATCGCTTGAAATAAAGCAAATTTTGAAGACTGAAACCAATATATTTCTCCTTATTAATATTCGATGTTAATGCGTTAGTGCCTCCAAAAAAAATAAAATCTGAACTATTGAAGTTTTGAAGCGATTTCATTCCAAATGGCTCAGATGCATGCATCCTATAAATAAAATCATTGCCAAAAAGTTCATCAATAATTGTCTCAATAGAATTCATGATAATTTGATTGCCAAGATTATAATTATTTATCGAGGTATCAAGGAGAGAAATAGTTTTCAATTTTTTATATGTAAATTTTTAAAAGTATTAATTTATTTAGTGTGCTCAATATTACATTATAAATCGTTTGAGTTTTGAAAAAATGAATTCTAAGTTATTCCTCAATAGATAAGTCTTTGCGAACAAATGCAAAGTTAGAATAGCTATAAATATTTGAGATTGGATCTATAGGGTCTCTTTTTACCAAGCCATTGGGAAGCATCTGAAATATATCATACTCACTTAATAGCAATGAAAAAGAATAAAGTGTTTGAGATTTAATCAACTGGTGCCAATTAAATTCAATATGTATAAATTTTGGTCTATTAAATTTAATTATGTTTTTACATCCCAGCAAAACATCATATTCAAAACCCTCAGTATCAATTTTTATATAATCAATGGGTGAATTTATAGAGTTTTGTTCAATAAAATTGTCTAATGTTGTAACCAAAACCTCTTCTTCTCTATGGTTTGAAATATAACTTAAATTACTTATTTCTTTAACGAAAGATGCATGAGATAAAGACTCTTTATTAAAGTAAATCTTCTTGCGTGATTCCCTTGCCCCTAGACCCTTATTAACTAGAATTAATCTATCTCCCCAAATTACTTTTAATTCCTCTAATTTCTTAAAGGGCTCTTTGAGGGGTTCAAAAGATATCACTTTCGAGTTAGTGGTTGTAAGAATTTCTTTAGCATAGTTTCCAATATTTGAACCAACATCAATGCAAATTTTGGGCTCATGTTTAGCTAGAACCTTATTTAAAAAATACTTTTCACCACTTTCATTAAAATTTTTATAATTATTATATCCTCTCAATTTCAAGAGAATATTCAAAAGATAGCTTTGTAAAGATTGCGGGATGCATATTTGACAAAATTTAAAAATAGATAGATAAATAATATTTTTCATTTTTTTAAAAATGCCTACTATTAGCTGAAATTATAAAACAAAAAAAATCTACAGGCATGTTAAAGCTATTCTAACTGAACTGACAATATCTAACCAATTCTAGTAATATGTCATAAATAAAAAAGAATAAAAAAATATGTTGAAAATTAAAAGGTATCAAAGCATTTCTTTATCTTTGCTTGTTCTAGCTATCTTATTTATATTTGTTGCAGAACCGAAATTTCCAAAAAAAATATACAGGTTCTCAAAATCTCTTTTTAATGAGTATGCCCCTAGTTACTCACAAAATGCTTTAGATTCAGTGATTCAAGATAAAGTTGAAATTAATAAACGGGAGGCTTTAGATGCTTTCCTCCCACATATAAACAAAGAAATGCTTGATTTGACGTTAATAAAGCAGCCGGCAGAAGAGTTTGTAAGGATTAAAGGTCAGGAATTTGAGATATATAAATATAGGGCAAATTTTCTCAATCTTGTTAAAAGAGTGCCTGAAAAAGGTCCTGCTTACATAGGGATTCAAGATAATAATTTATTTATAGTTCAAGAAAATGGTTTATTTTTTAAAGCTCCAAAAGATGATTTTCTCTCTAAAAAACATATCATTAATGCAAAAGTATATGATTCAAATATTACAAATTTTGTTAACTATTTTGAGTTCTTTGCTCCCGGCCAATTTGGAATTAAAGACATTCTTATTATAAAAAATAAAATCTATGTTTCATACATACGAGAAAGAAAACCAGGATGCTTTAATACATCAATCTTAGAATCTAATATTGAAGAAAAATTAGAATTTTCAATCTTTTTTAGTCCTCTGAAATGTATAAAAGAAGAAATGCAGGGTTTTAATGCGCATCAATCTGGGGGGCGACTTGCAATATTTAAAGAAAATAAAATACTATTCTCAGTTGGTGAATACAGATCAAGACTGCTGGCTCAAGAACTAGGCAACCCTTTTGGTAAAATACTATCAATTGATCTCAATTCCAATCAAATGCAAGAGATATCAATCGGCCATAGAAATCCTCAAGGCCTATATTACTCAGAAAAATATAATGATATTTTTTCAACCGAACATGGTCCAAATGGAGGGGATGAGCTAAATCATAATCTCAGCCCTAATTCTAAAAATATTAAAAATTTTGGATGGCCCATTGCTTCATATGGAGGTCACTACGGAGGCAGTCAATATGAACTAATAAATGAAAAGCTTGAATTAAAAGAAAATAGGGAAATAAAAGATTATGAAAGCGCTCCTCTGCACAAAAATCACGAGCAGTATGATTTTATCGAGCCACTCCTTTATTTTTCTCCCTCAGTGGGGATTTCACAAATAATTGAAGTTGATAAAAATTTTTTAAAATTTCACAAAGATAGAACTCTGATATTTGGAACTATGGGGTATGCAACATCAAGTTTTATTCCTAGTCTGTCTTTGTTTGTAATGTCACTTAATTCTAACAATAATCTGAGCACTGAAAAGCAGATTGCTTTAAATGAAAGAATTAGAGACTTAATTTTTGATACTGACAGCCAATCAGTTTTCTTTAGCGGTGACTCCAATGGTGTAATTGGAATTTTTAAAGAAATAAAGAAATAGTTTAGATTCGGTGTTAAATAAAGAAAATTAACAGAATGAAATATAGAAAGGAAATTGATGGTTTAAGAGCTTTTGCTATTATTCCAGTTATATTCTTTCATGCTGGACTGCAAAGCTTTAGCGGTGGTTTTGTTGGGGTGGATGTTTTTTTTGTCGTAAGTGGTTATCTAATAGCAACCCTAATTCTTTCTGAGCTCGCAAGAAATGAATTTAAAATTTCTAATTTTTATTTAAGAAGAGTTAGAAGAATACTGCCCGCGCTTTTCCTAATGATTTTAGCTTGCTTGCCATTGGCATGGATGTTCATGCTTCCAAGTGATATGAAAGAATTTTCACAAAGTATGGTCTCTGTGGTTTTGTTTTTATCAAATATTTTATTCTGGCTCAAGAGTGGTTATTTTGACTCTTCAGCTGAATTAAAGCCTCTTATCCATACTTGGAGTCTTTCCATTGAAGAGCAATTCTATATATTATTTCCAATTATTTGTTTGATAATTTTTAAATTTAGTAAAAGAAATATTTTCTTAATATTTGGGTTTTTAGTATTTTTTGGAGTTTGGGCTGCTCAACTTATTATTACAAAGTATCCAGCTATGGCTTTTTACTTTCTTCCTACAAGAGGCTGGGAGATTATTTGCGGTGCGCTTATAGCTTTTATACTCCTAAAAAGAAATGCTGCTTTCTTGAAAAGTGTTTTGGTAAATCAGGTCTTAAGCTTAATTGGTTTTTCATTAATACTTTACTCAATTCTTGTATTTAACGAGTTCACTCCATATCCAAGCTTTCATACCATCATCCCTGTTTTAGGAAGTGCGTTGCTAATAGTTTTTACTCGCGAAAATACACTTGTATTTAAAGTATTCACAAATAAATTAATAGCCTATATTGGCTTGCTAAGCTACAGCCTTTATTTATGGCATCAGCCAATTTTTGCATTTACTAAATATATATTGGTTGATAGCTTGTCTATATTGTTAGTTTTTATTCTTACTTTTATTTCAATGGCGTTCGCTTACTTGAGCTACCACATTATAGAGAAGCCATTTAGAAATAAAGATAAAACGTCTAGTAAATTTTTAATATTGACCATTGGTTTCGCAGCAATACTAATTATTATTAGTGGGCTAGCTGGACATCAGACTAATGGATTTATAGATAGAAATCCTCCTAATCATTTATCAAATAAATTTTATTATGATTTAGAGATGGCGCCCCACTCTCCAGGAATATATGGAAGAGGTTGTGTCAGTAATTCAGCAGAGTTTTGTATAGTTAATGAAGCTAAAAGTGAAAGCATCCTCATGATTGGTGACTCGCACAGCGGTGATTTTTTACATGCATTTAAAAAATTTGTTGAAGATAGAAATCTTAATGCAATGCAGTTATCAATGGGTGGCTGCTCATTTTCCCCTCGCTCATTTAATCTTAATAATGGGCAATGCGGAGAAGCAGCCAAGCTGTTGAAAAAGACCATAGAAAAAAAACAGGTCTCAACGATTATATTTGTTAATAATTTTTATCAACACTTAGAGTCACTAAATGAAATAGATGCAAAAGAAAATCTTTTATTTATCTCGCAGCTATTTAAAAGTGCCCTTAAGAACAATATTCAAATATTATATTTTTCTCCTCGGCCCACTCTTACAAAACCATTAGGTAGATCGGCTATGGCAAATAAATTAACTCAAGTTAAGTTGAGGGAAGATAAATATAAAGATTTGGTAGAATCTCATATTGAAAATTTCTTAGTTCCGCTGGGGTTAAAAAATTACAATCAACGAGCTGTAATATTAGATGCATTCTGTGCACATTCATCAATTTGCACCAATGGAATGCATGGAGGTAGACCTCTATATAGGGATCAAAATCATTTAAGTGGTTATGGCGCTAATTTAATATTTAAGGATTTTATTAAGAATTTTTATGCCAATAAATAATAGCTCTTAAAATCAATTAGGAGAGAAAATACCATTTGTGTGAGTGCTGCCCTTAATAATATTGAGCACTTGAGTGTAAGAGATTATCGTTTCGCCGCTCTCAAGAATACCTGAATAACCTAGCTCATCAAAAAAGTTAATAATGTCTTCAATTGAATCACCATTTTTCTGTAGATCATTTTCTCCCAGCTCGACAAAGACAACAGGTTTAAGTGAAGAGATAAGCCTCTTTGAGCCCTGCAGCACCCTATAATCAAAACCATCTACATCAATTTTTAGCAAATCTAACCTCTCTAAATCAACAAAAAAATTATCTAAATTTATTACAGACCCGCTAAAAGTTTCATCCATCTCATCTGCAAGCTGATCAGATTTATTAACTATCCAACTTGATCTAATTTTAGAAGTGGATTCTGAATTTTACTTATCTGATACAAATAATTGTAATAATTTAGTATTTTTTAAAAAAATAGGGTTGAGCTGGAAGTTCTTATTAAGTTTTGAGAATGCATAATTCGTTGGCTCAAAGGCGTACAAGCAACCACTTGACCCAACTAAACTTGAGATAGTTAATGAGTGGGCTCCTACATTCGCGCCTACTTCTATTACAGTATCTCCAGATTTTAAATGAGCATTAAGCCAATTGAGCGTATGTGGCTCCCAGCCCAATAAAAATATTCCCCTATCAACAGACTCTCTTAAATCCAAAGCATAACGAATACCGTATCTTGTAACTGTTTTAAATCTGGAATAATGGGCATAAAGATCAAAAAAACTATAAGCAATTTTTTGAAGATTCATAGCCACGATAAGTTTTTTGATAGTTTTTTTCATAAGTATTTAAATTGCTTTAGTTTATGGATGGTTTTTAAAAAAAAGAAGAATTTTTATGAGTTCAAATATACTTTGCCTCGCCCAATTTAGCCAGTCCAACTAGGTATTTTGAATGTCGCTTAGGCAAAAATGTAGTATTTCTTAAAAAATTTACAACGTTAGGATAAAGCTCTTTCGAGAACTTCAATTCCACAATTTTCTTATCGTAGCTTGATGGATTACCATAATATGCACAAGAGTTTTCAAATACAGGCCAAAAATTGATCTTGTCATCAATAGTTAGTCGAACTCCTTCATTATCTTCAAAATACTCTCTTGAATATGATAATTGAAGCTTAGGGAATAAACTAAAGCTTGGATTGGTATTTTTAAGGCCTAATTCTTTCTCAAACATATCTGCTATTTTGGAAAGCTTTAACTTTTTAAGATTTACGCACTCCTCTTTAAAATCATAATATTCTTTAAAACCAATCTTATTATTGCGGGTTTTAACTTCAAACTTTATTGGGTTTTCAAATAATTCACCATACCAACGAAGTCTATATTTTTTTCTTTTAGAAATTCCAGAGAGATTGTCTGCCGCAGACATGTAATTAACATCATCAAAATATATACTATTAACAATTCTCGAATCAAAACTTCTTTTAAAAGAAGTTCTCAAAATTAGCATTTGAGTGAGTTCGAAAACTTCATGAGAATTTAAAATAAATTTAATTTCATATCTTTCAGAATTTTCCATAATTAATATTTTTATATTTCATAAATTTATTTTTTCATCACTTCACTTTGATACAACAAATCAACATCTAGATCTTGCTCTACAATATTTTCTTCATTATCAGAAATTAATTCAGTTCCTTTTTGGCGAAAATATACTTCTTCGAAAATTTGATTTGCTGTAAGGCAGTTTTTTAAACTCAAAGAAGGTGATGAGTAGTTATTTTTTTTAACATACGTCATAAATGCAGAAAGTTTAAAATTCTCAATTTTGCAATTTGAAGCATAAGCTGAGCTACCATCTTTGGAAGCTATAGCTACTCCTACATTATTAATTTTAACATTGGTAATATCTACAATAGAATTCTCGCCTACTGAAATAGCCTTATCTCTAACATTTTCAGCAAAAAAACCGTTTATTTTTACATTACTTCCTGAAAAATCTAAAGCATCTCCACCAATATTATTAAAACTTATGGAGTTTATGACTCCTAATGAATAGTCGCTATCAAAGGCATCTGACCTGGATCCATAAAATGATAAATTCTTTAAGTAATAAGTTGAATTGACAATATTTAAAGCATCTTCAGCCACAGTATTGCTAAAAATTATATCTTCCATGTCTACTTTGGCATTATAAAATACTACGCCCCCAGTTAAGTCCAATATGCCATTTGCAATTCCAGTAGTATTTTGGAAAATGACATTTTTTAATACTGAGCCTTTAGAAGAATTAAAAACATATAGTCCATTCCATGATTCTGCAAGACTACTAAAAGTTATTGAGCTGTCTGTTGAGCCTATTGCATTTAAGTTACCCTCGATAATCAAAGAAGCATCTTCTGCAAAATTTAATCGCACCCCCTCATTAATTCTTACATCCCCTTTGATAAAAATATTCTGATTAATTTGCCAAGAACCTGAAGCGACAACCCATTCTTTATCAATTTTTTTAAAAAAGCTAGGTACATCAGAAAACTTAAATGGATTTTCTACTTCTTGAATTAATGAAAGGTCATTGTAAGATTTATGCTGAATATTTTTATATGCTGCATGAATTTTAATTTTATTATCTTGGACGCCAAGGATGTCAGTTTTAATAATCAGCGGTTGCTCAGATGTTAGATAATTTTCAATTTTAATGGGGTTATTAATAATTTGAAGCCCGTTAAACTCTATACTTTCTATTGTCACATCATCAGGAATTAAGTTATATATTTTTAATTGCCCATTAGTAAAGTGTCTGGCGTAGATCAGATCAGTAAAGCGAGATGATTGATTTTGTGAGATTGTATAATTTTTATTTTTAAATCTTTCTAGACTATCTATTTGATACCTATCAAGCAAGGCTCCATTGTTAAGTTTTTTATAGTACTTATTTGGATCGAAATTAATAAAACTTTCTTTTTGAGCATAGAAATTATTGAGATTATTTAAGAGAATATTTGTTTTTTTTAACTTATCAACTGGAAAGAATTGCTTGGCATCAAGAAATTTTGTGTCAATGTAGGGCATTTCATCTTTAAGATTATCGGCAAAATCTGATAAATAGTTTTTATTATAATTCTCTAATGCCATAAGGAATTGATAGGGGGGTGGCCACTGCTGAATCTTTTCTTTAGATGAAATGGGCTCAAAGCCATATTGGTCTCTTAATATTGGTTCTAACTTAAGAGTGTAGGGATTGAAATAGTAAGCTGTATTGTTATTGAGAAGATTGTGAAAGTTTCCCCATAAAGCGGATAACATAAAACTTTCTGCCATTTGCTTTTGGTTAAATAAATTAACATCATGTTGCTCTCTTAGATTAAGAACATAGCTAATTTTATTTCTGAAAATTAATTCAGGATCATTTTCAAGAAATTTTTGCTGATTGTAAACCTTAAAAATAAAGCTTGGATCAGAGCGTCTATAAATCTCCAGGGAATCATCTGACCAACCTTCAAACCATTCCCTGGCATCTCCAAATTTAAAAATTAAACTGCTTAATTTTTGCTGATTCTCTAAATATGTTTTTCCGATACTTTCCTCAGCAAGCATAACTCCCCACTCCTCTCCATTCACAACAACATTAAGCAACGTGCTGTTAGTAGACAAAAGATTAAACTTATTAGAGATATTCTCAAAAACAAAATTATAAGGCCATTGTCTTTCTCTGGGCTTTTGCAAAGAAAATTCTTTAAACCCTAATACTGTCTCATCCTGAAGAACTTTAATCTTAAGGCTCATTCGTCTTTTAACCATCCAATGAGTCTCCAATAAGCCCTTTAAGCTTATTTTTGCTTTCTTAGGAATGCCATCAATTATTAAATCAGCTTTTACCTCTTGAAAATCTATTAATATTGCATGTTTGTCTTTAATGGCTGACTTTCTATCTTCTAAAATCTTTTCATAATCTTTAAATTTTATATCAAGGTAGATAGTGGATACTTGATTATCAATGTTATTTACTAATCTATTTTTAGTTATAGAGGGAATATTTAAGAACAAGTTAGTAAGTTTATTTGAAATTGGTTGAGCATAATTTCCCCTATACTCAATTGATCCATCATCAATAATATTAAAAAAACTTGAGAACCCATTATTACCACTAATAATCCATTCGCTTGCAGAGTGAATTTGGGATTTGAAAGAATTAAAATTAAAGTTCGTTAAAGAAATTAGGATTAGAAAAAATATAGATACAAAAAGAGTAAGGCCGTTATTTTTCTTTTTTAGATGCAAGGTATATTGTTTATCTGAATGATCAGAGAGCTAGTTTTACCAATTAGTATTTGGAGATGACAGGGTCACTGAAGCCTGGGGATCTAAATCCTTAATTTTACTTATCATGCCTTCTATACTGCTTGAATCTGATGATTCAATTAAGAAGATAGCGCTATTTGCGCCTGGATTTACACTAAATCTTATTAACGATATGAGTGAAGCATGTGCCTCAAAAGCTTCAATTAATTGATTAAATTTAAGGTTATCCGATGACCAATTAATTGTTAAGTTATACTCATCAATTCCTTTGACGATCTTGTCGCCTGAAAGAAAGAAATATACAAAAATTAAGATCAATGAAGTAAGCAGGGTTGTTATAAAAATATAATTTGCCGCACAACCCAACCCTATGCCTATGGCCAAAAATAAATATACTAGCTCTTCAGGCTCTTTGATTGGCGTCCTGAATCGAACGATTGAGAGTGCTCCAACCAATCCAAGAGATAATGCTATAGATGATTTAACAACTAAAATTATCAGAAAAACAATGCTAGCTAGAAGAGGTAAAACATTTCCGATGTTCATCTTGCCTGCAACAGATGTAGAGTAACTGATGTAGAAATACCTTACTAAAAAGGATAATGAGACACATACAAAAAAAGAATATAGAACTGGAAATAGTTCGAGCCTGCTGAAGGTTGGATCAATAAATTCCGCTTGCTCAATAAAATTTCTTATATTTGACTCTTCCATTTCATCCTCAAAATTAAAAGGCTTCATTATAGCTATTAATGAAACTCAAGCGAAATTTTTTTCAATTTTCTTTCTTTTACTCCCGCTCGCGCTTAGGGTTTCAAAAAAGTTTGTATTAACTTTGTATAAGAGATATATCATTTTCCATCCATTGTTGGATGAATTTACCTATAAACTAGGTGTTTCATACAAAGTTTGTATCAATAGATCATACGATACATTAGTTAACGACTCAGTGTGTCAGATCAGTGCTTGAGAGTTTCTAGTATCTACTTTATTCCCGCTCAATAGTTGGTGTGTTACAAACCCTTATAGATAAAGGGCTACAAGCACGAAAATAAAAGCGTGTAACTTTTGTGTAGCTTCCTATCTACCATAATCAAAATCTTTTCTTAAAAATTCTCTTTAATATTAACAAACTTCCATTCTGTTGTTACACAGTGTGTTGCTATGAATCACTCTGTTCTGTTTCCAATAATTTGACTGGGGGCATTAAGTAATACAATGTAAATAGCATTATTATTTGTAATATAAGGACTA
>Ga0233427_10001929_pt1 | contig 20784 bp, 24 predicted proteins | sample SI_118_April2016_5_FD_179885 | JGI IMG/M metagenome (GOLD analysis project Ga0233427, IMG submission 179885) | Seawater microbial communities from Saanich Inlet, British Columbia, Canada - SI_118_April2016_100_MG | ecosystem: Environmental > Aquatic > Marine > Inlet | place: Canada: British...
CCGACGGCGGATCGAATCCCGGAGCGAAACCCGGTCGACCACCGCTGGTCAGGTTACAGGTGGGTGCTCAGGTGGCGGGTCCGGTCGAAAAGCGGTCGGTTGGATCTATCCGAACCGGTGGGCTGTGTCGGGCCGGCGTGGCGCCCGGGTTCGGCCCGTGGGCCTGCTCACGACGTGAACGCGCCACCGTTGAGGCCGATGGTCTGGCCGGTGACCCACCCGGCCTCGTCCGATGCCAGCCACAGGCAGGCTGCACCGACATCGTCGGGTGATCCCAACCTGCCGACCGGGATCGCCTTCGTGAGGGCGGCAGCCGTCTCGGCCCGGACCGAGTCCATGATCCCGAGTGCCACCGAGTTGGCGGTGATGCCGTCCCGCCCGTGTTCGAGGGCCAGGCTGCGCATGAGACTCAGCGAGCCGCCCTTGCCGACCGAGTAGGGGACGAAGCCCATACCCACCCCATGGGTGCCGGCGGCCGACGAGATGGTGATGATCCGCCCGTGGCCCCGTTCGACCATGCCGGGCAGTACGGCGTGGCAGCAGTGCAGCACTCCGTGCAGGTTGACCTCCATCGGTCCCAGCCAGTCATCCGGGTCTGTGGCGGCGAATTTCTTCGGGAGCATGGCCTCGGCTCCGCCGTTGCCGGCGTTGTTGACCAGCACGTCGATGGGGCCCCACTCGGCAACCGCCGCGTCGATGGCGGCCCGGTCGGTCACGTCGAACGGCACGGCCACTGCGGCCACCTCGTCGGCCACCAGGGCTTCGACGATCTCGTCGGCCCTCCCGGGACGTAGGTCGTTGACTAGCACTGTGGCGCCCGCGGTCCCCAGAGCGCGGGCGATGCCGGCACCGACGTTCTGCCCGGCCCCTGTGACCAGCGCGGTGCGTCCCGTGAGATCGAACATGCCCCGACAGTAGGGGTTTTTCAGTTGGTCCCTGGAAACGCGGGTTACGTGCCTATGGACTCGCTGATCAGGTATTCCAGCCAGTCCTGGGAGACCAGCCCGGCCTTGGTGTCGAGGATCGTTCCGTCAGGGCCGATGAAGAAGGTCGTCGGCGTGTTGACCACCTCGAAGGCGAGGCTGGCGCTGCCGTCACGGTCCATCAGGAACGGATAGGTCAGGTCGTGGCGGGAGATGAAGTCCCTGATCACCTGGTCGCTCTCCTGGACGCTCACCGATAGGACCGTGAATCCTCCCTCCCGGTGGTTTTCGTAGGCCGCCCGCAACGCGGAGGCACTGGCGGTGCAGGTCGGTCAATAACTGTGCATGAATATGACGGCGACCGGTTGGCCCAGGTAGTCGCTCAAGGCGACCCGCTCACCGTCGATGCTGGTGAGCCGGAGGTCAGGCGCGACATCGGCGCCGGCATTGGTGGTGGTCGTTTCGGATCCACAGCCCACGAGGAGGAACCCTCCGACGACGATGGCCACTGCGGCGATGAGTACACGACCGGAGCGCGTGGTCCGTCGTGCCTTCCGCTGTCGCTCCCCCTGGAGGACGCGGCCACTATGAATCGGTTCGGTCATCGGATCCTCCCGGGGTGACAGTAGGGGTCGTTTAGCGTCCATGCCATAGTCGACGGTCAGGAGCTGGAGTCGACCTCGTAGCCAGCCTGACCGATGGCGGCGAGGACGGCCTCATCCGACGCGCCGCCGGCCACCTCTACCACCCGTCGGTCCACTGTGACGATGACGGAGTCGATATCCGGGATCGCCGTGACGGCCTCCTCGATGGCCCTCTTGCAGTGGTCGCAGGAGATGTCCGGAACGTTGAACACCCGGTTCGTCATGTGGTCGCCTTCTCGTGGTCTGTGGTCGGAACTGTGGCATGGGTAGCCGATGGTCGGCGGTAGCCGTTGAACCGGCGCAGCCGTAGCGAGTTTGTGACCACGAAAACCGAGGAGAATCCCATTGCCCCGGCGGCGATCATCGGGTTCAGGATGCCGAAGGCGGCCAGCGGAATGGCCGCGGTGTTGTAGGCGAAGGCCCAGAAGAGGTTCCCCTTGATTGTCGAGAGCGTCCGTCGTGAGAGCGCTATCGCATCGGCCACGGCCCTCAGGTCGCCTGAGACGATCGTGAGGTCGGAGGTCTCGATGGCCACGTCGGTGCCGGTGCCCACGGCGATACCAAGGTCGGCGCGTGCCAGGGCCGGTGCGTCGTTGATGCCGTCGCCGACCATCGCCACGACGTGGCCCTGGGCCTGGAGGCGCTGTATCTCGGCGTCCTTGTCCTCCGGCATGACCTCTGCGAGCACGCGGTCGATTCCGACCGCTGCCGCCACGGTCCGGGCGGTGCGGGCGTTGTCGCCGGTCAGCAGCGTCACCTCCAGGCCGAGCTCCCGGAATGCGGTGACCGCTTCGGCGCTTGTCGGCCTGATCCGGTCGGCCACCACGAGGACTCCACGGGCCATGCCGTTCCAACCGGCGAGGACCGCCGTGCCGCCGGCGTCTTCAGCCTCGGTCATGGCCGGTGCGAGGTCCTCCGGGACCTCGTCGAACATCTGCCTTCGTCCGACGACCACCTCGACACCATCGACCGTGGCGCTCACCCCCAGTCCCGGGATGCTCTGGAAGCCGGAGACCGCCAGGAGGTCTGGTGCGGCGGCGACGATTGCCTCTCCCACCGGGTGCTCCGAGCGCGACTCGACCGAGGCGGCCCGTCGCAGCACCTCGCTGCGGTCCGTCCCGGGTGTCACCGTGACAGACACCAGCTCCATTCGGCCCTCGGTGATGGTGCCGGTCTTGTCGACGACGACGTGGTCGATCTGGCGGGTCGCCTCGAGGACCTCGCCGCCCTTGATGATCACACCCAGGGATGCGCCACGACCCGTGCCGACCATTATCGCTGTAGGGGTGGCGAGGCCGAGTGCGCATGGGCAGGCGATGATCAGCACTGCCACCGCCGCGGTGAAGGCCTCGGTCGCCGGTTGTCCGGCCACGAGCCAGCCGATCAGCGTCACGGCGGCTATTCCGAGCGCCGTGGGTACGAAGACGGCCGAAACGCGGTCGGCGAGTCGTTGCACGGGGGCGGTGGATGCCTGCGCCTCGTCCACGAGACGCATGATCTGGGCCAGCTTCGTCTCGTTGCCGACCCTGACGGCTTCGACGGTGATCGAGCCGTTGCCGTTGATGGTCGCTCCGATGACCTCGTCGCCGACGCCGACCGGGACCGGTAGGGGTTCGCCGGTGATCATGGAGGCATCCACGCTGCTGGATCCGTCCACCACCAGGCCGTCAACGGGGATCTTCTCGCCGGGCCGGACGATGACACGCATGCCGACCCGCAGTTCCTCTACGGGGATCGTGGAGCCATCCTCCAGCAGTGCGGTGCTGGCGCCGAGGCCGGCGAGTGCCCTGATGGCGTCTCCGGACCTGCGCCTGGCACGGGCCTCGAACCACCGGCCGAGGAGAATCAGCGTCACGATCACCGCGGCCGTCTCGAAGTAGACGTGCCCGTCATCCACGGCGAGCAGCGCTATGGCGGACCAGGTCCATGCGGCCCCGGTCCCCATCGATACGAGGGTGTCCATGGTGGTGACGCCGTGGCGGAGGTTTCGCAGCGCCACCCGGTGGAACGGCCATCCAACCCACCAGACGACCGGCGTGGTGAGGGCGGCTACCACCCACTCCCATCCTCCGAAGTGCAGCGAGGGCACCATCGAGATGAGCATGGCCGGAACGGAGAGCACGGTTGCGGCGACCAGCCGGCGACCGAGTTCCGCCAGGTGCTGCTCGGTGGTGTCGTCGGCATCCTCAGCGGCGACCGTGTAGCCGAGCTTCACGATGGTGGCGTCGAACGTCGCCGGATCAACCGAGTCCTGGTGGTAGGAGACGACAGCCCTGCCGGTGGCGTAGTTCACGTTCGCTTCGGCCACGCCGTCCAGCCCGTTCATGCCGCGACTGATCCGGGCGGCGCAGGCAGCGCAGGTCATGCCCTCGATTGGGATCTCGATCGTCCGGGTCATCGGCATGTGGTTCCGTGTTCCATGTATGGTAGGGTACCCCCTATCCCTACCCACGGCTACTCCCTCACCAAGGACGACTACCTCACCCGACTGCGTCGGATCGAGGGCCAGGTCCGTGGCCTCCAGCGCCTCATCGACGAGGACACCTACTGCATCGACGTCCTCACCCAGATCTCCTCGGTGACCAAGGCCCTGCAGGGAGTCGGGGTGGGCCTCCTTGACGAACACATCCGTCACTGCGTCCGGGGAGCCGTCCAGGAAGGCGGTGCCGCGGGCGACGCCAAGATCGAAGAGGCGGTAGCCGCTATCGAGCGTCTGCTGCGCACCTGAGTGTCCGTCGTGAAACGAGCAGCATGCGCAAAATAGCGGTATCCGGAGCATCGGGCTTGATAGGGACGGCCTTGGTCTCGGCCCTCCGGGATCGTGGAGATCACGTCGTGGGGATCGGCCGCGTCGCCCGAGCTCCGGATGATGTGGTTTGGGACCCGGCGAGAAGCATGCTCGACGGACGCAGCCTGGAAGGATTCGACGCCGTTGTGCACCTGGCCGGAGAACCCATCGAAGGCCGGTGGACGCGGGCCAAGAAGGGTCGAATCCTTGAAAGTCGGGTCACGACCACCAGGCTTCTGGCTACCACTCTCTCGCGACTGCAATCTCCACCCACTGTGGTGGTTTCTGCTTCGGCCATTGGCATATACGGCCACCGCGGTGATGAGTACCTATCCGAGGATTCTGAGCCCGGCCAAGGTTTCCTAGCCGACGTATGCCTCCAATGGGAATCCGCAGCGGCGGCGTTTGCCACCCCGCTGACCCGGCTGGCTGTGGCCCGAACGGGCGTTGTGCTCACTCCTCTCGGTGGTGCCCTGAAGAAACTGCTACTGCCCATTCGGCTAGGCCTTGGAGGCCCTATGGGTGGGGGGAAGCAGTGGTGGTCGTGGATCACCCTGGACGACCATATTCGGGCCATTTTGCACCTTCTCGATACCGAGGTCGAGGGGCCAGTGAATCTTGTATCCCCGAACCCGCTCCAAAACAGGGACTTGACGCAAGAGGTGGCAAGGGCGCTCGGGCGATCTGCCTTTATCCCGGTTCCGGCCGTTGTGCTACGGCTCGCCCTCGGTGAAATGGCTGAGGACCTCCTACTTGCTAGTTGTCGGCTGAGGCCACAGCGGTTGGAGGATTCGGGCTTCCGATTTGGAGATCCGGACATTGCTGTGGCACTGGCGAACCTGTTCAACCGATCTGGCTGAGGTGCAGAGCCACTTGGGTTTGAAGAAGGCGGTCTACGCCCTACTCAGAATCGGTGCCGGTCCTCTACGAGTCGGGAGAGCCGACGGAGGTTTCCTCGCCAGATCGCCTTCAGAACGGGTGTGGATCCGATGCTTGTGAGCCTCCCGCCGATCCACCAGGGGAACGTCAAGGTCTCTTCCCAGGAGAAGTTGGTATCTGACGGGCCTGCCTCCTGGAGAGTGAATCGACCACTGCCTGAGACCAGGCCTCGGTGGGCTACACCCATCACCCTCTCCTCGATCCACTCTGTGATCTCCATGTGGTCGATTGTGCGGAACGGTCCAATTTTGGTTACGCAGTCGAACGTTGTGCCGACTCCTGAAGAACAATCCGACGTGACGGTGATTGATTCGGCGTCAACCATCCACTCAGTGTGGGTCCGGACGTCGGCCACCATCTCCCAGACCAACTGGAGTGGAGCGCGGATACAAACCTCGATCTTGATGCGGGGCACAACGTGGTTCCTCTAGAGGTAAAGGGTTTCGATGACACCAGGAATGGGCTGTTCTTGAGTCAGTAGCGGTCAGGGTATGTAGTGAAACTCCCGACGGGGCTGTCACCTGCCATCGGCCATGCGGTGGCCAATATTGTCGACCTGTCCATCGGCGTTGACGAGCAGAGCGTCGTTGTAGTGGCGTCCGCCCAGGTGGTGGCCGGCTGTCTCCGGGGCGAACCCGACCAGTACCGAGATGCGGTGCGGGCCATCGGACGACGTCGGTGGCAGCGAGGCGTGCATCAGGTCCGAGTAGTGGAGGGTTACATCACCCGCTCTGATGGGCAGGCCCACACCCTTGGGTGCTGCCACGTCTGTCCCGTCCACGAACGGGAAGCCACCCTGGTGCGAGCCGGGCAGGAACCGCAGTTCGCCTGCCTCAGGCGTCCCGGTGGTGAGGCAGATGGTGAGCACGACGGACGGGCAGTTCAGGGCATGGCCGCCCATGCCGCAGTCACGGTGCCACGGCAGGTCCGCGAGCCCTTCGGCCATGTCCGGACGCTTCCACAAGATGGTCACCAGGTCGACGGCCTCAGGGCCGTCGGGAACTTTGGGGACCAGCGTCTCGTCAGCTGTGGCGACCACCTGGCGAAGCCGCCGGTCGTTGGTCAGCACCCGCAGGTTCGGCCGGCTAGCCGCCCGGAGCACTCGGGTAAGAGCCTCGTTGCCGGCGGCGTCGCGTCCCCACCAGGACGTCATGTCCCCCGGCCGGGCCTCTTCGGCCAGGATGGCAGCGTCTTCGAGCATGGCCTCCACCCGGTCGGCGTCGAATACACCGCGGACGTACAGGTAGCCGGCCGTCCGGAGGAAGTGTCGGGCCGTCTCGCCATCGTTCCCGACCTCGTCGATGGCGAATGCCCGGGTGGTATCCAACGGTTCTCCGTCTAGGTCCCGTAGGTCGACGTTGTCGGGGTCGAACACCGGAAGGCCGTGGAAAAGGGCCCGGAGCCCGGGCTCCCAACGCATGAACCGCAGCGGGTTCCCCACCGGGACCGATGCCCGGTTCGAGTAGAGGAGACCGGGGGCGGTGTCTAGGTCCGACACGAGGCCCAGCCAGGCGTCGAGGTCGATGGCGACCACGGCATCGGCCGTCGCCTCGCCTTCCAGGAGCTCCACGGATCCTGCGTCAGGTACATAGGTCCAGGAGCCGGCCGGCGTGCGTATCGCCAGCGTCCCGAGGTCCGCCAGGTCGGCGAAGGCCAGGGCGCCATTACCTGCGGCGACCCGCTCCGGGAGCAGGGCGGTGTGGAAACGGCGGAACGACTCGACGTCGGCGGCCAGGGGCGGCTCGTCCATGTGCCGACCGTAGCGCCAGCCCGGTTTCTGGAACGACGTCGATGTGCCACGATGCCGACGTATGACCGGACGGCCCCCACGAGACGAGACGGAAGCCGACCGACCCACCGGCCCGCCGACACCCGTCGACCGCCTGTACTCCATTGTCGAACAGGGCCTGTGCACCGGCTGCGGCATCTGCCAGTCGGTGGCGGGGCCCGAGGTGGTTCGCGTGCATAAGGTCGCCAACGGGTACGAGCGACCGGTTGTGGTTGGCGACCTCGACCACTCCACCGTCGACCGGATCTACGAGGTCTGTCCTGGCACGCGGATCGAAGGGCTCCCTGATCGACTGGTCGAGGGATCGACCCACATCGATCCCGTCTGGGGGCCGTGGCGGCGCATCGTGCGAGCCTGGGCTGCCGATCCGGTGGTGCGCCACGAGGGCTCCACCGGCGGGGTCCTGACGGCGCTGGCCATCTACCTGCTGGAAAGCGGCCGGGTCGATCTGGTGCTCCACGCCCGCCCGTCGACGACCGAGCCGACCTTCGGTGAACGCCACATGAGCTTCACCCGTGCAGATGTGATGGCCGGTGTCGGCGCGCGCTACGGCCCGACGGCTCCACTGGTGGACGTAGGCGAGGTACTCGAGATGGGTCTGCCATTCGCGTTTATCGGCAAGCCGTGCGATGTCGCGGCCCTCCGCAACCTCGGCCGCCACGACCCGCGGGTGGACCAACTCGTCCGCTACATGCTCACGCCTGTATGCGGTGGCTACATGCCTCCGGCCGCCACCACCGCCTTCCTGGGGAGGATGGGCGTCGACCCCTCGGAGGTCACCGGTCTTCGCTACCGGGGTCGTGGCTGCCCGGGCCCGACCCGCATAGAGACGGCCGACGGGTCCACCGAGGCCCACTACCTCGACTTCTGGGGAGAGGACGAGAGCATGTGGATGCTCCCGTGGCGCTGCAAGGTGTGCCCCGACGGCATCGGTGAGGCCGCGGACCTGGCGGCAGCGGACACGTGGCCGGGCGGTTCACCCACCCGGGAGGAGAGCGCCGACGACCCTGGGACCAATGCGGTGGTCGTACGTACCGCAGCAGGCCTGGAACTGTTGGAGGCCGCCGAACGAGACGGCGCTCTGGTGGTCGAGCGTGACGCCACCCCTGAAGAGATGTCCGACTACCAGCCGCACCAGGTGCGAAAGAAACAGGCCGTGGCGTCTCGCTATCTGGGCATGCTCGACGAGGGTCTGATCGTGCCGGTGACGGCCCGGCTGCGCCTCGACGAACTGGCCGCAGCCATGCCGGCCGAGGAGCAGGCGAGGCAGCGGGAGGGAACGCGGGTTCGGATCGGTCAGGGAAAGGCCACCGAGCCCCGACCCGAGGCGGCCCGTCCGGAGGTACAGGGGGAGTAGCCCGCCCGGTGGGTCCGATACGCGCCGGGACCGCCACACTTCGTGCATGTGTAGGTCTGGTCGTTCATCATCCAGGTGCCGCCGCGCTAGCCGCCCATCCGGCCAGGGTGCCCAGGAGCAGCACGGGTACCACCTCGAACATGACCATCCCGGCCACGCCGATACCCGAACCGGCCGCGGTTCCTAGCCGAGGCCCGGTGCACCGGCGTAGGCGGGCAGGGCCGGCTGCCCACCCAGGTGTGCATACAGGACCTTTGAGCCGGGCGGGATCGAACCGTTGCGAACCATGTCGATGAGGCCGGCCATCGACTTCCCTTCGTAGACAGGATCGGTGATCATTCCCTCGGTCCGGGCCGCGAGGTGGATGGCGTCGATGGTCTGTTCGTCAGGAACCCCGTAGGCGGGCCCCTCGTAGCCGGCCAGCACGGTGATCTCGTCGTCCTCCAGGTCCCTGTCCACTCCGATCCGTTCAGCGGTGGCCATCGCGATCCGGGTGACCTGGTCGATGGTCTGGTCCAGGGTTCCCGAGGCGTCGATGCCCAGGATCCGTCGGTTGTGGCGGCCCTCCAGGGCGAACCCGGCGATCATCCCGGCGTGGGTCGAGCCGGTGACCGTGCAGACGATGACGTGGTCGAAGAACACGTCGTGGAGGGCTTCCTGGACGGCGACCTCCCGGGCCCAGTTGGCGAACCCCATGCCACCCAGCGGATGGTCCGAAGCCCCGGCTGGGATGGCGTAGGGCTTGCCACCGGCGGCCTCCACCGACTCAAGGGCGCGGTGCCAACTGTCCCTGATCCCGATGTCGAATCCGGCCGGGTCCATCCGGATGTCGCCACCCAGGATCCGGGTCAACTGGATGTTGCCGACCTTCTCGTAGGACGACTCCGGCCAGTCCACCCAGCCTTCCTGCACCGTGACGGCGCCCAGGCCCAGGTGTCGGGCCACCCCGGTCACCTGGCGTGTGTGGTTGGACTGCACGCCGCCGACGGAGACCAGCGTGTCGCAGCCCTGTTCCAGGGCCTCGGCCACCAGGTATTCCAGCTTGCGTACCTTGTTGCCGCCGAAGGCGATCCCGGAGTTGCAGTCCTCCCTCTTGGCCCAGATCTCCACCCCACCGCCGAGGGCCTCGCTGAGGCGAGGCAGGGGGTGGATAGGTGACGGACCGAACAGCAGCGGTACGCGGGGAAAGTCATCAAGGCTCACGGGTACTCCGATCCTGGGGGTGCTGTGGAATCCCACAATGGCATGTCGCCCGGCGGACCATCGGACCCGTCCTCGACCATGATCCGGGGCCGGTGCCTGTGCGGGGCTGACCGCTTCGGCGGATGGCCAAATCCGGAGGCGACATGCTCCTGCAGCGCCCGCACCTGCTCAAGCAGTTGGAGGAGGATGCCAGCCGCTCGCTGTCCATGCTCGGTGGGCTGGAGGGCCTGGGCCGTTCGATCATGGTCGGACTCATGCCGATCGTGGACCTCGAGGTCCTGGAGACCAGGCAGGCCGTGACCAACGCCTACCTGGGAGGCGGCTGCCTGGCCCTCCTCTGGCTCTACACCTCGGTCGACGAACGCCTGCTGTTCATCGTGGCTATGGGCACTGCCCTGATCTCGTCGCTCTTGTGATGCTCGTAGCCCCATTCTGGGCCTACTGCCTGGTGGTGGCCGTGCTGTGCTTCGCGACCGCCGTCTGGGTCACCTTCCCTACCCACGCGGATCTGAGACGGCTCCGCCTTCATGGGCAAGCCGAAGAAACGATGCCTGTACGAGCGGTCTCCGCCCGGGTGGTCGGCCCCGGTCAGTTGGTGAGGACGTCGAAGACCGTTCCGAGCTTTCCGCTGCCGTCGACTTTGTAGAGGTCGGTGTAGCCGCAGGCCGCACAGGCCACGAAGTCGAACTTGTGGTTCTGGTGGTTCAGGAAACGACTCAGGCCGGAGCCGGTCGTCCGGATTGATCCGGTCTCGCATTCGGTGCCGCCGCACTTCGTGCATGCGTAGGTCTGGGCGGTCATCATCAGTTCCTTGTCCGTGGTGTCACAGGGAGGCAGGGTCAGGCCATGGCGTCGCGCTGGGCAATGAGGCGCTCCAACGGGCCGAGGTCGAACGGGTGGCCGGTTCCCACCACGATGTGGTCAACGCCCAGGTCGACGTAACGGCCCACGTCCTCGACGTCATCCGGTCCTATGGACACCGTGCGCTCGATCTCGGACGGGTCACGGCCTACCTTTTCGCACCAGTCGTCCAGGATCGCGGAGAGCTCACCGAAGTTCTCCGGCGGCCCGAAGCAGTTCCACGCATCGGCGTACTCCGCCACAAGTCGCAGCGTGATGGTGCGCCCGGAGCCACCAATGAGTAGCGGCATCGGGCCGACCGGCGGCGGGTTCAGGGCTGCCAGGCGCTTCTTCATCCTCGGAATGTCGGCCTCCAGGCGGCGGAGTCGACCGGCCACGGTGCCGAACTCGTAGCCGTACTCGTCGTAGTCCTTCTCGAACCAGCCGGCTCCGACTCCCAGGTACATGCGGCCGCCGCTGAGGTGGTCGAGCGTGCGCGCCATGTCGGCCAGCAGCTCCGGGTTCCGGTAGGAGTTGCCCGTCACCATCGTTCCGAGCATGGCGTGCTCGGTGTCGGCCGCCATGGCCGACAGCAGCGTCCAACCCTCGAAGTGGGTCGCCTCCATGTCGCCGAACAGCGGGAAGAAGTGGTCCCAGATCCAGATCGAGTCGGCGCCCATGGCATCGGCCCGACGCCATGCGTCGCGCAGTTCGGCTACCGACGTGGCTTGTGGCTGGAGCTGGCATCCCACCTTGAGTGTCATGCGGGGCATCATTGCCCATATGGAACCCGATGGCGAAACAGCAACCACCAGGGCCCGAAGAGGTCCGCTATCGGTGGTGGAGGCCGGCGATGTGACCGCACCGCCATCATGGACAGGGCCTGTCGTATGCCGGGCTGCGGCTACGCGGCGGCCTCACTCGGCGAGACCGACCACACGGCCGACCTCGGCCGCATACACGTCCCCACGCTCGTGGTCGTGGGTGAGCACGACCGGGTCTGCCCGCCGGCTGATTCCCGGGTGCTGGCCGACGGCATCGACGGTGCCGTCTGTGTCGAGGTGCCCGACTCCGGTCACCTGCCCAATCAGGAATGCCCGGAGGTGTTCAACCGGATCGTGGGCGACTGGCTGGAGGGGCTTCCGGTCTGATTCTGCGCCGATCGCCGGATGATCAGGCGCTTTGCGCCCAGTCCTCGGCGCTGTAGCGGGCGATGTGGTCCAACACAGCCTCCACGTCATGAGGTCCGACCGTCGGGTTCATGACGAGCAGTCGGAAGGTGTTCAGGCCGTGCACGGGCTGAAAGCCGAGGAGTGCCGTGCCCTCTGACTGCATGCGGGCCTTAACCCGTGGCGCCAGGCGGTGGAGGCGTGATCTGTCAGCTTCAGAGAGGGATCCGAGGTCGAGTGGTCTCAGCTCCGGCGGCACCCAGGCGAACACGATGTTGGTGAAGCCGGTGTCGGCAATCGTGGCGAACCCGTCGTCAGAGGCGCTGATAAGGAGGCGGGCGAAGTCGGCCATGGCCCCGTCGGCACCGACCGTCACCAGATCGGGTTGGAGGCGGCGCCGGGCCAACTGAAGGGCATACAGGGTGGCCATGGAGCCACCCGCACCACCGGGTCGTCACCCGAAGGCGGGTCGACCACCAGATCCAGCGCCAGGGCCGCCAGTCATTCGATCAGCGGATCGCTCATGGGTCTCCCGGGGGTGGGCCGCCCTGTCGGGCGGGCATGACGTCATCGAACGTGTCCAGATCGCGCAGCGCCGGGAAGTAGCGCCACCACACGACGACGACGGCCAGGGTGGCCACGCCACCGAACACGACGGCACCGACCAGCCCCATGAATGCTGCGGTCAGGCCGGACTCGGCGGCGCCCAGCTCGTTGGAAGCACCGATGAACACGTTCTCGACAGCCAGCACCCGACCGCGCATGTCCTCGGGGGTCGCAAGTGGCACGAGGGTCAGGCGAATGAATACGGACACGGCGTCTGCGCCGGCCAGCACCACGATGGCCACGAACGCCACCACGAAGCTGCTGGTCAGGCCGAGGCAGATCGTGCCGAGACCGAAGACGGCGACCATCCACAGCAGCCGTCGGCCGAGGTGTCGCCGCAGCGGACGGATCGAGAGGCCCACGGCCACGATCCCGGCCCCGATGCCCACCGCTGCCCGCAGCCAGCCCAGTCCCACCGCGCCGACCCCGAGACGATCCTCGGCGATGGCCGGGAGCAGGGCCACAGCCCCGCCGAACAGGACGGCGAACAGGTCGAGGCCCATGGCGCCTAACAGGATCGGGCTGCGGCGGATGAACCGGAGGCCCTCGAAGGCGTCGTGTGCCGCCTGGCGGGCCCCCGTGGTGACCAGCCGACGGACGTCCGACGACGGTACGAACAACACGATGGCGAAGGCCAGCATCAGGGCGATGACCGCCAGCATGTAAGGCAGCGACTCGTCGGCCACGAAGGCGAAGCCGAACACCACCGGGCCGGCGATCATCCCGGCCTGGAACCCCACCGTCTTGAGCGCTACCACCCTGGTGACCACCTCCGGCGGCGAGAGGTCGATGGGTAGTGCCCTTCCGGCCGGTGATGCGAAGGCCCGGGCCACCCCGAAGAACACGACGATGGCGAAGATCGGGGTGATCGATGTCGGGTCGGTCCGTGAGTAGAGGAACAGAAGTAGCGAGGCCACCGCCTCGCCGACCAGGGCCACGGCCAGTACCTTCCGGCGATCCAGTCGATCTGCGATCGAGCCGGTGAACGGGGCGAGTACGGCCACCGGCAGGAACTCGGCCAGGCCCAGCAGACCGAGGTCGAGTTCGCTACCGGTCAGGTCGTAGACCTGCTTGCCGATGATGGTGATCTGGCCGATCACCGCGAACGAACCCAGGAAGAACGTGATCAGCAGGACTTTGACCCGCAGGGGGATCTTGACGGTCTCGGCGCTACTCAACGGCTGTCGAACCGGCTGGCGAAGGACGGGACGCGGCCGGGCTGGGCCGGGATTCCGGGCTCGCCCGGATATTGCATGGTCTCGGGAACCACCGGTCGGGGCGGGTCGGCGGCCAGCCACAGGCGCAGGAGGTGGCGGCGCTGGTCCGGCGAGTCGGTGAACGCCGATCGGGCGTGGAACACGGTGAAGTTGTTGGCCACCACCGCCTCACCGGCCGCCATCGTGAAGTCCAGCGCCAGGTCGGGTCTGTTGGCCGTCTCCTCGAGCACCCTGATGGCCTCGCGGTCGGTGTCGGTGAGAACGATGGATGGGTCCTCGTCGGCTGCGATCTCGACGTACTCGCGGACGTATCGCCCACTGACCAGCCCATCGCGTTCGCTGAACACCGGGACGCGGTGTGCTGTGATCGGATCGTCGTCCGGGCCCTGTTCGCCGAACCGGTGGTAGCGGAAACCGCGGGCCAGCACGGCCAGCAGGTCGGGTCGTTCACGGCGGATCACCTCGAAGACCGAGAGTGAGCTCACGAATCGGCTGACCCCGCCGGTGATCGCCGGCTCTATGCACAGGAACAACAGCAGGTCACCCGGGTCGGAGTGCGGTGAGAGCTCCGAGCGGTTCCGGTAGGCCCGGGCGTGAGGGTCGGCGTCGGTCATGTTGATGACGTGGCCGAGTCGCTCGCCCATGACGCTCTGGGACACGGCCCGGCCCAGGCGCAGCCCGATCCCCCAGAACATGAGGGATATCTCGTCGACCGTGCACCGTTGCACCGGGAAGCCCCGCAGGAGGGCGATACCGCGCCCGTGCAGCACCTCCGTCCGGAGGCGGTCCACCAGCGGAGCCAGGGCCCCCAACGGCAGGTCGTCGGGACCGGCGCTGACAGGGTTGATGCCATCTGCAGCCAGCCGGCGGGCTGCCGCCTCCAGTTCGGCGAGGTCGTCGGCCGGTAGGTCCATTGCAATGGCGTCGGTGTCGGGGACGTCGGTCCTGTCCCAGAGGTTGGCCGACGGGATCGTCACGAGATCAAGGCCCATGATGGGGAACCTACGCGACGTCGGGCACCGGCTCCGGTGTCCGTCCGGCGGCGATGAGCAGCCCCAGGGCGATGGTGCCGTAGAAGAGGTGTCCCACGGCCCAGGGCGTGGTGGAGGTCTCGATTCGCATGCCGACGACCGCGGCTAGCAGCGAGCCCCCGGTGAGGGTCACCGTGCCCAGGACGCCTGCGGCCGTACCTGCCACGTCACCCAGCGGTTCCAGTGCCATAGACATGGCCACAGGGGTGGCTATGCCCAGCAACGTGATCGAGACCACCACGAGGGAGAACCATGTCCAGAAGCCCGGGGTCCCGCCGGCGGCGAGGGTGAGGGCGAGCAGTGTGGCGGCCAGGGCCATTGCCGTCGTGAGGACGAACACCCCGACGCGGTGTGCACCCCACCGCCCTATAGCCGGATTAGCCCCGATGAAGCACGGGATCGTGACAGCGGCGGAGGCTGCGAACAGCACGGCGAACTGGTCGGCACGCCCGTAGATGACGTCAAACACCTGCTGGGTGCTCCCTAGGAAGATCAGGAAGGCGCCGTTGGCGAACATGAGTGCCGACGCGTAGAGGACCGTGCGGCGGCAGGTGACGACGCGCCGGAAGGCGTCGATCGTCGGCCGGGCCCTTAGGGGCCGGCGGTTCGCCGGGTCCAGCGTCTCTCCGAACCGGATGCTCCAGGCGACGATCGTCGCGGCCAGCAGGAGCCCGACCGCGTACACCCATCGCCAGGAGGCCACCCTCAGGATCCCCTCGGCCATCAGTGGCGCGATCACCGGGCCGAGGAGGAACACGGCCATGATGGTGGTCATGACGCGGGCCATTCGGTCGCCCGTGAAGAGGTCTCGGGCCATGGTCAGGTGCATGAGTTGTGCCGCCGCGGCGCCCAGTCCCCAGACCAGGCGGCTGGCAAGGAGGAACTCGAAGTCGGTGGCCAGCATCGACCCCGTGGCACCAAGGGCGTACACCGCCATGCCGAAGCGCAGGGTGGGTGCCCTTCCGAATCGGTCGGCGAAAGGTCCGTACACGACCTGGCCGACGGCCATGCCCAGCAAGTAGACGGTGATAGCGAGCGTGATCCGGTTGGATCCGGGCGGCAGGCCGACATCTGGTCGCATCTCGTCGAATGCCGGCAGGCTGGCGTCGATCCCGAATGCCATGGACATGGCGGTGAAGGCCAGGAAAAAGATGGTCTCCCACCCGTTGCGCCCCCGTCCCGTTGCCATCGGGGCAGTCTGGCTGGTCCATGGTCCCGATCGGGTCGGTGCCCGTTTCGGTGTCCGTTTCGGTGGCCTAGCGTCGCCACATGGAGCAGGTCCCTGTCGTAGACCTCTCGGCGCCGTCGTCGGCTTCGCTGGCTGCGCTGGACGCGGCATGTTCCGACCACGGGTTCTTCCTGCTGGAGGGCCATGGCCTGAATGACCTGGTGGACCGCACATGGGACGCCACCCGCCGGTTCTTCTCTGCCGGAACGGGTGTCAAGGAGCCGATCCGCCGGACGGCCGACCGGGCCCTGGGGTGGTACGACCGGGAGCTCACCAAGCGGACCCGGGACCACAAGGAGGTCTTCGACTTCATCGATCCAGACCTGGTGCTTGACAGTCCGATGAACCGCTGGCCCGACGGGCTGGACGGGTTCGAGGACACCATGAGGGACTTCTTCGATGCCTTCGCAGTGCTAGCGGATCGAACCACCGGGCTGGTGCACGAGACCCTCGGCCTCGATCCGGAGACCATCGAGGCCTGTGCCGGTGCGCGCTCCACGAGCACCGTCCGGCTGAACCACTACACCGTCGGCGATCCGGTGCCGGAGGCCGAGCGGGCCGGCCTCAACGAGCTGGGTCCCACGGCGCTGGGCGCACACACCGATCCGGGGGTCCTCACCCTGTTGCTCCAGGACGACTGCGGCGGGCTCCAGACCCAGACCCGGGACGGAGTGTGGCTCGACGTCGAGCCACGCCCGGGCACCGTGGTGGTGAACCTGGGCGACACCACCCAGGTACGAACCAATGACCGTTACAGGGCGGCCGTCCATCGGGTGGTGCCCATGACGGACTCCGACCGGTATTCCATTCCCCTCTTCTTCAACCCGCGTAGAGATGCCGTGGTCGAGCCGATCGGGTCGCTGGTCAACGGCGCTCCCGCATTCCATCCGTTCACGTGGCGGGAGTTCATTTCCGGTCGTGCCGAGGACAACTACGCCGACCTGGGGGTGGACGACATCCAGATCGACCGTTTCCGGGTGGCCTGACGGGCCCGATCGGTAACCGGCTGGTCCGGACCGGTCCGGGTCGGTAAGGATGGGGTGGTGGAGTTCAGGACGACCGATCAACTGCAGGCCGGGCTGGCCGAGGTGGAGCGCTCGCCGATCGACAACGGCACCCTGGAGCTGATTGTCCGGCGACCGGCCGTCGATGAACGCGAGGTCCTGGACGAGGCGGCACTCGGTGTCGCCGAGGGTCTGGTGGGAGACTCCTGGAACCAGCGGGGGAGCTCGCGGACCGGCGACGGCGGACCCCACCCGGATATGCAACTCAACATCATTAACAGCCGGTTCCTCGCCCTCATTGCCGGTGATCCGGAACGCATGGCGCTGGCCGGGGACCAGCTGGCCGTGGATCTTTCCCTTGGCTCCGACAACCTTCCACCCTGGTCTCTCCTGCGGATCGGCGACTCGGTCATCGAGGTGACCGACCAGCCTCATACAGGTTGCGCAAAGTTCACGAAGCGGTTCGGCCTGGATGCCTTCCATTTCCTGAAGACCGATGTCGGCCAGGCGATGAACCTGCGGGGGATCAACGCCCGGGTCGTCGTGCCGGGCACCATCCGGCGGGGTGATCGCATCACGGTGGAGCGACCGGCCGGCTGACCGGCGGCGGCCCGCAGCGGGCTGCACACGTCGCGACCCCGGTGCCCTCGTAGCCTCGCTGCATGCGCACGGCAATCGTCACCGGTTCGTCGAGCGGGATCGGCGAGGCCCTCTCGTTGGACCTGGCCCGATGGGGCTGGAGGGTCTTCGGCTTCGACCTGACGGCCACCGACTCGCCCATGACGTCCTCGGACCTGGCCGGGTTCGGGGGATCGGTCGAGTCAATGATCGTGGACGTCACGGACCGCCATGCGGTGGAGGTGGCGGTGGCCCATGTGCTGGAGGTCACCGGAGGCACGCTCGATGCCGTTGTGGCCAACGCCGGGATCCGGGAGGCCGGTGCCTTCGAGGAGACGCCCGCCGTCGATCTGAAGCGACTCTTCGACGTCAACCTGGGGGGCGCCATGCACCTCACCCGGGCCGCCCTGCCGGCGCTGCGATCCACCCCGGATTCCCGGATCGTCGTCGTGTCATCCGCCGGTGGACTCTCAGCCCTTCCCGGCCTGGCTGCGTACTGCGGGTCCAAGTGGGCGTTGGAGGGCTGGGCCGAGTCGCTGGCCCACGAGATGGTTCCCCTCGGCGTGGGCGTGTCGGTGGTCGAACCGGCGTCGGTCCAGACCGGGCTGTGGGACGCAGGGACGATCCACGGCGACCCGGACGGTCCGTACGCATCGGTCGTGCAGGCCCTGGAGGACGGAGACGACCGGGCCTGGGCCCGGGCACTGGACCCGCACAGCGTGTCGGCCACCATGGTCGCCGTCGTCGAGGGTCGCCGTGGTTTTCGGCATCCGATCGGGCTAAGCGCCCGTGCCCGCTTCCTGGCCAGAGGCGTGGTCCCCGCCGGTGTGCAGCGACTGATCATCGGCAGGCTCACCCGTCAGGACCCCCCGGTGCGGTCACCTCGCCGCCCTGACGGGGTGATCATGGTGACCGGCTGCTCATCTGGCTTCGGCCTCCATACCGCCGTGGAGCTGGCCCGTCGGGGTAGGCGGGTGGCTGCGACCATGCGCGACCTGTCGCGTCGTGGCCCGCTGGATGCCGCTCTGGCCGAGGCGGGGGTAGCCGACCGGGTGGAGGTCCTGAGGTTGGACGTGACCGACCAGGCCTCTATCGACGAGGCAATGGCGGTGGCCGACTCGTGGGTCCGTCTGGCCGGAGACGTCGGTCGGCTGGTGGGCCTGGTCAACAACGCCGGGGTGCTCGCCGTCGGGCCGTTCGAGGAGCTGCCCCCCGATTCCGTCGACCTGGTGCTCGACACCAACCTCCACGGCACGCTCGCCGTCACCCGGGCGGTGCTGCCCCGCCTACGCGGCCACGGTGGTCGCATCGTGTGCGTGACCAGCTCGAGTGGCCTCGGAGGCCTGCCAACCTGGTCTGCATACGCCGCCTCCAAATGGGGGGTCGAGGGGTGGGCCGAGTCGTTGGCGTTCGAGGTGGGGCCACACGGCATTGACGTGGTCCTGGTCGAACCGGGCGCCTTCCCGACCGGGATCTGGCGCGACGATGCCTGGCACGGTTCGCCCGACGGCCCCTACGGCCCTCTGGTGGAGGCCATGGCTGCGGCTGATCGTCGGGCGGCTGAGTCCGGAGGTGACCCGAGAGCGGTAGCCAGGGTCGTGGCACGGGCATTCGATGCACGGTTGTCCCGCACCCGCAGGCCGGTTGGACGCGGAGCATGGCTGCGCTGGGCCGCAAGGGGTGTCGTTCCGTTCGGCGTCCAGCGCAGGGCCGTGGCCCGCATGGTCGGCTGACCGGCCAGGGCGCCAGACTCGACTCCATGGACTTCGACCTTCCGCCGGATGACGATCCGCGCCGCCTCGACGTACGGGCGTGGCTGGCCGCCAACCCGGATCCGACCGGCCGGGAACTTCACACGGCTGGCTATGTGGTTCCCCACTGGCCGGCCCCCTACGGCATCGATGCTGATCCGATGCAACAGGTGCTCATCGACGACGAGTTGCGTCGGGCCGGCGTCCGACGTCCCGAGAACCCGATCGGCATCGGCTGGGCGGCGCCGACGATTGCCATGGCCGGGTCCGTGGAGATGAAGGCCCGCTACCTGGATCCGATCTTCACCGGCGAGGAGTTCTGGTGCCAGATGTTCTCGGAGCCCGACGCCGGGTCCGACCTGGCCAACCTGGCCACGAGGGCGGTCCGCGACGGCGACGAGTATGTGGTGAACGGCTCCAAGATCTGGACCAGCGGCGGTCACATGGCCGACTTCGGGATCCTCATTGCCCGCACCGATCCTGACGTGGCCAAGCACAAGGGCATCTCCTACTTCGTCTGCCCGATGGACCTGCCCGGCATCACGATGAGCCCGATCGTGGACATGACCAGCGCACACTCGTTCAACCAGGTGTTCTTCGACGACGTGCGCATCCCGGCCAGCCTGCTGGTGGGCGAAGAGGGTGATGGCTGGCGCCTCACCCGTGTGACCCTCGCCAATGAGCGCGTCTCGCTCTCGTCGGCCGGTTCGTTGTGGGGAGCCGGGCCGTCGGCCGAGGACCTGCTGGAGCTGGTCCGACTGGCTGGTGGGACATCGGATCCGGTGGTGCGCCAGCGCCTCGCCTCGCTCCACTGCGAAGCCGAGGTGCTCCGCCTGAACCGGCTGCGCACCCTCAGCGCGCAGCTGGCGGGGCGGGAGCCGGGATCGGAGGCCAACATCCAGAAGGCCATGGCCGACGACCACGGCCAGCACGTCATGGATCTGGCCAAGGACCTCGCCGGGACCTCGGGGATGCTCGTGGGCTCAGGCCCTGCAGGTCGCCTGGATGCATCCAGGGCGGAGGGCACCACCGAGAACCGGTTGATCACCGGAGAGTTCCCGGACGTGTCGTCGATCTGGCACTACGGATACGTCTTCTCGCCCGCCCTGACCCTCGGGGGTGGCACGTTCGCAGTGCAGCGCAACATCATCGCCGAACGGGTGCTGGGCCTGCCGCGCGAACCCGATGCCCAGCGGGGGCTCGCATGGTCCGAGGCCAGGGCGTCGGAGAGCCACGCCGGCCGCTCCTCATGAAGGCCGGGGACCTCACCACCCCGACGCTGCTGGCCGATGTGGCCGTCCTGGACCACAACCTGGCCACGATGTCGGCAGAGCGTCCGGGGCCTGCGCTACGGCCGCATGTGAAGGCTTTCAAGGCCACCGCTCTGGCTGCCCGCCTCGCCGCTGTCGGCCACACCGGGTTCTGCTGCGCCACGATCCGTGAGGTGGAGGGCATGGCCGCTGCCGGCCTGGGCAGCGACCTTCTCCTGGCCAACGAGGTCCTCGATGCCCGCAGGCTCGGCGCCCTGGTCCGGTCAGGCACGGCCCGCGTAACCGTGGCGGTCGATTCGTCGGCCACCATTACCGCAGCGGTGGCAGGTGGGGTACGCGAGGTCCTCGTTGACGTGGATGTTGGAATGCCGCGGTGTGGCTGTGACCCGGCCGATGCCGGGCGTCT
>Ga0233427_10001934_pt1 | contig 20724 bp, 16 predicted proteins | sample SI_118_April2016_5_FD_179885 | JGI IMG/M metagenome (GOLD analysis project Ga0233427, IMG submission 179885) | Seawater microbial communities from Saanich Inlet, British Columbia, Canada - SI_118_April2016_100_MG | ecosystem: Environmental > Aquatic > Marine > Inlet | place: Canada: British...
CTAGAGCTGCTAACGAAGGAGCTCCAGAAAAAACTCCACCCCCAACTATTGCTACTTTCCCATTCTGGCCCTTACGATTACTAGTATTCCAATCTGGGAAAAGAAGGAATTCACCAGGTCCTGTTAAATAATCAATTTCTGCTGGAAACCCAATATCTAAAAGTACTATTTCTCCACTATTCGAACTATTCATATTAATCTTAAAATCGTGAAATGTAAGAGTTATGTGTGGAGTAATGTGATGTTTTGCTCCAATCCCTGATGGAACATCTACTGATATGATTATAGGAAATTTATTCATTAAACGTATGTACTCATCCAAAGGTGGACGAATTTCACCCTTTATTCCTGACCCTAGAAGACAATCAAGAAGGATATCTGAGTTATCTATAAATTTTTCCAAATCCTCCAAAGGGAAAATATCACAACGCAAATCCGAAAGGGCCTTATTTGCAATACTAGATTTAGATAATCCTGAACTCAAGACATTAACTTGAAAGCCTTTTTCAATTAAAATATTTGCAACAATATACCCGTCTCCACCGTTATTCCCATGACCGCAAACAATTGTAACTTTCGTATTATTACTATAATTTCCAATTATATAATCCGCAACTTTGCTCCCTGCATTTTTCATTAGAATAGATAAATCAAAGCCTAGTTTCTTAGCATTTTCATCTAATATCTGAAACTCTAGTAATTTTCTCATAATGCAAGTTGGTATAGGAATAATGCAAAGAAACTAAAAAATATCAATCCAGATAAGCGATTCATTGGTACTCGAATCATGCCAAATGTAGCAACAGTAATCATTAACAGTAAAGGCATTGTTGTTGTCAGTATCATATCATTAACATGGATTGGTTTAACGATAGCAAGAATTCCCATAACCATAAAAATATTTGCGATGTTAGACCCTATTATGTTCCCTACTGCTATTTCTTTATGGCCTTTCTTAGCTGCTGATACAGTACCTGCAAGTTCTGGCAAGCTAGTTCCTATGGCAAGTATGCTAAGACCAATAACTACTTCAGAAATTCCAAAATAAGTTGCAATATCTACTGCAGAATCTACAGTTATTTGTGCACCAATAAGTAAAGCAATTAAACCTCCAATAAGAAACACATAAGATACGTTATCTTGCTCAACTGGATCGTTATCGGAATTAACTGAGCGAACATATAACCAATACATATAAATTACATAGAGACTGAAAAATACAATACCTTCAGATTCAGATATTATTTTATCTCTGGAAAAATAATAAAGCAAAAACACAGCAAAGAGCATAACATAGCTATCGCTATTCGCATCATTTTCAGGTTTAATCTCAGTGTTCAAAAGGTAGAAGAATATAAAACAGGAAGTTCCCAACACTAAACCAATATTTGATATATTTGAACCAACGATATTTCCCAAGGCTAAATCATTATAACCTTGTAAAGAAGAAATAATCGAGACTAATAATTCAGGTAAACTAGTACCAAAAGCAACAATTGTAACACCTACTACATGGGGTGGAATTCCTTTTTCTTCTGCTAGAATCGCAGAATTATCTATGAAATAATCGGCTCCTTTAGTTAATAAAATAAAACCTATCACAAGTAGAAATAGTGACAACAACAAACTCATCTTATACTCTCCATATTTTCCATACGCTTTTCAATCAAATGAGGTTTAGCAATATCATTTCGCACGAATAAATTATTACCAGAGACAAATTTAAGACCCTTCTCGCATTTCTCTTCGGCCAAAGAAATCGTTGAAGAAGTAGATACCATCGCAGCAGCCCTAGAGCTAGTGGTTGAAATCTTACCGTTTTCATCTGAATTTACTGCAGCATAGTAAAAATTGGAAAATTCCTTATATCTATTATCTACTACCAAACTTGCATCGGGACTTGGATTACTCCCATAACCTTCAGGAACAATATACTTGCAGACTGATGCCTCTTTACGGAAATTAACTGAACCTAGATTACCATCAGCAATATCAATGCAGATAGACGCAAAATCAGTATCTAATAAAGTCAATAAATTCATTGCCTCTGGATCTCCAAATCGTGCATTATACTCAATTAACTTAACACCATTCTTTGTAGCCATAAAACCACCATAAAGTATTCCCTTGTATTCATGTCCTGTATGGTCTAAAAGAGCTGAAGCAACTTGTTCATTAATATTTTTTGCTTCGCCAATTTCATTCGCATTCAAAAAAGGTAATGAATGATTGGAATCGGAATAGCTCCCCATTCCTCCTGTATTTGGTCCCAAATCGTCTTCATACGCTCTTTTATGATCTTGGACTGCAGGCATATGTGCTAAACTAGTCCCATCGCTAAAACTCATTAAAGAAAATTCTTCTCCATAGAGCTTCTCTTCAATTACATAACTACCTGAATTTGCCAATAAACGTTTGCAGTAATCTAAACCTTCAATCTTATTCCTCAGATGTTCTCCTGAAACTTTAACACCCTTCCCGCCCATTAAACCATCAAACTTAATAACGTATTCTTCAGACAATGCATCGATAAAAGCGCTAGATCCTTCTAGACTATTAAATCTTTTAAATTTTGGTGATGAGTTTATTCCGTATTTCTTTAATAAGTCCCTAGTAAATCCCTTACTAGTTTCTATTTGTGCTAATATCTTCACAGGTCCAACTACTGAAATTCCCTTTCTCCAAAACCTGTCTGATAAGCCATTAGCTAATGGATCTTCTGGGCCAATTACTACACAATCTATGGAATGTGCTGTACCGTAATCTACAATTTTATTGATATTCTTTTGAGTATAGTCGTCAACTAAAAGATAGTCTTTTGATAACTGAATTAAACCAGGATTTGAATTTGTTAATATCGAAAAAACTTTAGCTCCAGCCTCAAAAAGCTTTTGAGCCATAATATGTTCTCGAGCTCCACTACCTATAACAAGAAAATTCATTAATTCACCAAATCTGATATTCGAATTAATGCCCTATAATTTATGCCAAATGGAGCTATCTTTTCTTGAGCGCCCTCTTCTCTATCTACAACGACCATTACCATAGACACATCAACACCCTCATCTACTAAGGCCTTAACTGATTCTATATTTGACCCTCCTGTTGTAGCTACATCGTCAACTAAAACAGCCTTACCAACACTGACTCCCTCAATTCTCGACCCAGTGCCGTGCTTTCTTTCGGATTTTCGAATCATCGAATAAGGAATCCCAGTCTCTAATGACAAAGCCACTGCTAATGGCACTGCACCTAATTCCATACCTGCGATAAAGTCAACATTCTTTGGCAAATGTCTAGCAAATTCCTTAGCAATGAGTTTTAAAATTCCCGGATTGGTCGAGGCTAATTTCATATCTACATAAAAACTAGATTCTTTGCCTGAGGTTAAGGTAAATTTTCCAAATTTGACAGCTTCACAATCTATTAATTTTTGCTTGAGCAGGTCCAATGAACTTTTGTCCTCCATATTGTCCTAAAGGAGGCCCTAAAAAATTAGTATGCCTTAATTGAAAATTTTCAAGGCCGAAGGAATAACCTCTATTTCTAAAGGAGTGGTCCCTATATTCTCCCCATCAATATTGATAGCTGTTGGCTCATCTGTTTCAATTTTTAGCCTAGAAAAACGGTAAAATTCTACATTTGGATTCCATATGTGTGAGCCTCCTGCCTTTAATTGATTAAATAAAGTCAAAACTTTCCTACGATTAATCTGATAGATTACTCCTATATCCATTTTACCATCATCAACTTGGGCATAAGGTGCCAAAGAAAGCATATCCCCTCCTGTACAAGTATTCTGTATTAATAACAATATGAATGAAGAATCTATTAAATGTCCATCAATGTAACACTTAGCTTTACGCACCTTACCTCTAATTATACTCATTAAGGCACCAAGGTCATATCTCAAAGGACCTAGAAATCTCATTTTTTCAGCCAAAATATTGGAATCTACTCCTAGCCCCCAACCAACTAAATTATGAGAATATCGAAGTCCCTCTCCACCTTCGAACATAAAACTTGTACGGCCAATATCCATTTTTCTTAAATTCCCGTTAAGAATTTTTTCAATACCTACGCGATAATCTGAAATTTCCATATCATTTGCCTGACTATTACCAGTACCTGCAGGAATCAAAGCTACTGGGAATTTTTCGTGCCCTTTGTCATCTCGATCCATAAAACCAGTTATAACTTCACAAAAAGTACCATCACCTCCAACAGAACCGACTACGTCGCCCTCAACTAAATTTAAATTCTTTGCAATTTGTATCGCGTGATTTGGTTCATTAGTAATATGTGATTCTACTTTTATATTAGATTCAATCAAATTAGCTTCCACCTCTTTAGCCACATCTAAACCTTTTTTTTTACCTGAAAAAGGATTAACTATTAAATGAACTCTGACTGCCTTGTAGTTCTCTCTAATTTGGGAAATTGAAAAATGCGGTTTCTTTGTTGGAGGTAATATCCGACTACGGCCCAAAAATCCCTTTCCAATTACAGGTTCATCAAATGTCACTTTTTCGGGTCCACTCAAGTAATTTAGAGATTGTATCAAGCTTTATAAGGTAGGGCCTGTCGACAGGATAACGGGAATGTGGCGAAAGCTGAACCCTAGAAGTGAGGAATCGCGATGAGTAAATCATTATACAACTACGTAAGAGATCAATGGAAGCGTCCATCTGGAGACATGAAGATGCTTCAAAGAGAACGATTAGTTCAATACAGAAAACAAGACGCTACAGTTAAAATTGAAAGACCGACAAGAATTGATAGAGCTAGAGCATTAGGTTTCAGAGCAAAACAAGGATATGTAATGGCTCGAACTCGTATCAGAAGAGGAGGTATGCGAAAACATGCAATTACTTCAGGTAGACGAGCTAAAAGAATGGGTATTGCCAAAATTACCATGAGTAAAAATCTTCAAATGATTGCTGAAGAGAGAACTTGTAAAAAATATCCCAACCTAGAAATTTTAAACTCATATTGGGTAGCTGATGATGGACGATACAAATGGTATGAAGTTATTATGGTAGATCCAAATCATCCTTCCATTATTGCTGATTCAAAAATTAATTGGATTTGTAATCGAGCTCATAAAGGTAGAGCACACAGAGGACTTACATCTGCTGGAAAGAAATCTCGTGGTTTATTCAATAAAGGTAAGGGTGCTGAAAAATTAAGACCAAGTCGCCGCAAACACTTATCACGTAATAAGCAGAGCAGAACACCTCATCCACCAAGAAAGACATAGTGAGTTGATAGTATAGCCTACGACAGAAAAAACCCATTCATGGCAACTGTAACTAATTGTTACTGTATATCTGAAGGCTCTGGAAAGGAAACGAATCACTATGAGATATCACTTAGGGGTAGCGGAATAAGATACAAGCCGGGTGATTCACTCGGTTTTTATCCTATTAACAATATTGAACTGGTAAAACAAACAATACGTAAAATAAAAGCTAAACGTAGTGACTTAGTAAACACTAAAGAAACTGGAGAAGTAACAATTGAGGATGCCTTACTAAATCGATTTGTAATCCATAGAGCAAGTAAAAAATTCTTAACTGTGGTCTGCGAAAAGATTGATAAAAAGAAAGTAAAAAAAGAATTAGAAGAAATATTAGAAGATAAGGACAAGACAGAAAAATACCTTTTTACTCGAGATTGTATAGACATACTTAGTGAATATAAGGTTCATTTTACTCCTCAAGAATTGATAGACACATTACCTCCTATTTCGCCTCGCTTATATTCTATTAGTTCATCTCCTAAGGCACATCCCGGAGAAGTACACCTTACTGTTGCAATTGTCAAATACAATAATTTTGAAAGGGACCGATTTGGTCTTGCTACAGGAGATCTTGCAAACCGAGTAGAAGTAAATAAAACTAAAATACCGGTTTACATTTCGCAAACAAGAGATTTTATCATACCTAAAGACGGATCCAAAGATGTAATCATGGTTGGGCCTGGAACTGGAATAGCCCCCTTCCGAGCATTTATAGAACATAGAAAAGAAACACATGCATCAGGTAAAAACTGGTTATTCTTCGGAGAAGTTCATGAGGAATCTACCTTCTTCTATAAAGACGAATGGACTGAATACATGAAAGAAGGAAGTCTACAAAAATTAACCACTGCCTTTTCAAGAGATCAAGAGAATAAGATATATGTTCAACATAGATTGCTCAGTAATGGAAAAGAAATATGGAAGTGGCTGAAAAATGGGGCATATTTCTATGTATGTGGAGACAAACAATACATGGCTAAAGATGTTCATAAAGCCTTAATTGAAATCGCTCAAAAACATGGTAAAATGAACCAAGAAGATGCTGAAGTATACATTAATCAAACATTAATGAAAGAAGAACACAGATATCTTAGAGACGTGTACTGATATTTATTTACTTCTACTGGAAAAATCTTCTGTCAATATATTCAATTACAATCTAATTAATTCTTTTTCTTTCCACCCTGTTGAATTATCTCACCAGTTTGTGAATCATAAGTATTTCCTGTAACTGGATCATATCTGAAACCTGATTGCTTACTAGGAACATTAGCTGTAACATCATCGTCTTCATAATAGTCTAAATAATCTCCACCATCACCTAAACGGCTATAACCAAAAATCCCTAAACCTAAAACTGAAAGAAGAACTAATGGCACCCAAACTAAAGGCTCATTAATCAAAGAACTATCATCCTCCACAATATCTGGTTCTACAACGACAAATTCCTGAACGGTTACATTTACTTGAGCATAGGCCGTATTATCCAGCTCATTATATTCATCAATGATATTATCGGGGTCTATTCTAGCTTCAATATAGTAGTTACCAGGTTCTTCTGGAGTCCAAGTGAATGTATGGATTTCTTCACCATTAACACGGCCGAGAGGACTGGTTTGGTATATTTTGAATAATTCTTCATTTATGTAAAGAGATATTTCTGCACCTATGCATTCAGATGAATTCGCGAAATCCGTACCAACCGGACACTCACAACATATTTCTGGACCAAAATTTAAGGAACTAACTGATATTTCAAGCGTTTGATTCAAATAAATTAAATCTGGAATATTTACCATTTCAACAGAAAGTTGGTAATTCTTTGCTTTAACAAAAATACTTGTATTTAATTTATTATCTGTCAAATTCAGATCCTCAAAATCACTGTTGGTAATCTCAGCCTCGATAGTGATATTGTGATTACCTACTAAATTCGTTGATTTCCAATAAACTGTGACAAATCTTGTTTCTTCATAACCTAACTTTTCTTGAGACACATAATATATTGCATTACCTTCAAAGTCATAAGTTTGAATCTCTGGAGAGGAGGAATTATCTAAATATACTGCAAATCTAAAATTCGGAATTACTGCAAGATTATTCCTTACCTGAACAATCATTGAAACTTGATCACCTTTGAAAATAACATCTTTGGAATCAACGGTAACTAGTGTTAAATCATATTCGGGTGCTGCCACATTAACAAGAAGAGATTTAACATTATTACCTTCATCCAACTCACTAATAATCTTAGAAGGATCTGCATGTCCTGAAACACTTGGTTGCTGTTGATCCCAAACATATGAAGATGTGACATTGTAGAAATCACCTTCTTGGATAGATACATCCCATGATTCTATCAAATCACCATCTATTCTGAAATCAATTTTACAATCGGAAATATCTTTTGAACCTTTGTTATATATTGTAAAAACAACATCGGAGGGCATTCCTCTAACTGCTTGCCCAACAACTAAAACATCAAATATGGTTATATCTGGTTTCGATTCTAAAACTTTAACTTCAAATGTAAAATTATTATCCATTTCATTCCATTCACTAATCTCGTCCAAAGGATCGATTCTAATAATTATTGTATGGTTTCCTAATATATTCGTACCACTTGATGAATCCCAAGTAATCAATGCAGGATTAGTACCTGGAATTATTTCTTCACCTACTCTAGTTGCGTTATCAATAGAAGAAATAAATGAATATCCAATAAAAATTTCCTCTTCCCCCTCTGGAATATCATAGAAACCTACTCTTACATCTTCGGCACTCTTCATGTAATCTTCATTGAATATGTGAACTTCTAAATCTACAGAATGTTGATCAAATATAGATTCCAGCCAATTGTCATTTGGCCTAATTGTAATATTACGAGAAATGTCCAGAGTCAATTCAGGGTTGTGCGCCCGAACCGAGATTTCAGTTGTCAAAACGTTATCATCTTCTTTAAATTCATCAACACCTTCACCCGAATCCAAAAATACTGTAATGATATAGTCCCCTACATCTGAAGGATTCCAAGTAATATTAAACTGCCCAGATTCACCTGGTGATAAAATAGACCTTATTTGCGCATCTTCTATGGTTGTTGTAGTTCCATCGAATGTTTGACTAAATTTAATATAATAATTACTGCAATCTGTCCTACCATCATTCTCAAAGAGTACTAATATATCTACAGAATCTTCTTCAGCCGGGCTTTCAGGCGTTATCATAACATTGACTTCAACAGGCAAACCTCTAAGATTTGCCAAGGGTTGTTCATAAATCGTAAACTCATAAACAATTCTGTTATTAGATTCATTCGTTTCTTCAATATCACCGTTATAATCTACACCAATAGTAAGGACTCTATCTCCAGTCCCACCACATAAATCGACGCCACAACTGAAATCAATAATTGCTGATTTATCCTGAGCTATCGTAGACTCTGTTGACTCAAATATAGGTAAGCAACCATCATCCACATCACACTCAGAGGTGCTATTCCAAACAACAATCTCTACATTACTTGCAGGCTCTATACCTGTGTTAATAACCTCAAAATAAATATCTAAGGCTTCTCCTTGAACTGGATAATCTGGAGAAAAAGTGAAATTTACAGGAACTAAATCGGCATCAATAGCTTCGACGTCATTAGTAAATAATAAAATAATCAAAACAGCTCCAAAAACTGTGGCAATACCGGTTGTTAGCCTTTTCATCGTTACTACAGTTATAGTTTTGTTATATAAAAGAATGCCAAAAAAAATTGGATAAATGAAACACAGTGTTTATATGGAGCACTTTTTGCGAAACTATGGACCCGGTAAGTGTACTTGACTATAGATACGGCACGGAACAAATGAGGACTGTATTTAGAGCGAATTCTTACTTAAAATATTTATTAGAAGTTGAAGCTACCTTAGCTGAAGTCCAAGAATCTAAAAAGCTAATCCCCAAAGGGACTGCTGAAAGTATTCGAAATGGCGTTAAATTAGTTAAAAGAGAAAGAGTCGAAGAAATTGAAGCTGAAATCAATCACGACGTAATGGCAGTCGTTAAAGCTCTCGAAGAGCAATCAGGATATTCTGGCAAGTGGATTCACTTTGGAGCCACTAGCTACGACATTGTGGATACGGGTAGAGCACTACAACATAAGGCTGCAATAGATTTGCTAGAGAAAGCAATTAACTCATTAATCAAGTCAATGGCAAAACTTGCTAAGTCCCACAAAAAGACAGTCATGCTGGGAAGAACTCATGGGCAATGGGCTACACCAATAACATTTGGTCTAAAAATTGCAGTCTTCCTAGCAGAATTAACAAGACATCGAGATAGATTAAAAGAGATTAAACCGCGTATTTTGACTGGTAAATTTCTTGGGGCAGTTGGATCCGGTGCAGCTATGGCTCCAAACACACTAGAAGTACAATCTGCAATATGCAAAAAACTAGGACTAAATGAACCATTAGCGACTACTCAAATATTAGGGAGAGACAGAATAGCTGAAATTATTGCTTGGGGTTCAAACCTTGCAACAAGCCTGGAAAAATTTACTCTAGAAGTACGTAATTTGCAAAGAAGTGACATAAATGAAGTAGCTGAAGCATTCAATAAAGAGAAACAAGTAGGCTCCTCAACAATGGCTCAAAAGAAAAATCCGATTACTTCTGAGAACATAGGTGGATTGTCCAGAATAGTTAGATCCATGCTTTATACATCGTATGAAAATAATTTACAATGGCATGAAAGAGATTTAGCAAATTCAAGTAGTGAAAGAATAATTTTACCGCAGTTTTATATTTTATTAGAGTATATTATCATTAAATCCGATGACGTATTTTCAAATCTTTATGTTAATAAAGAGAAAATGTCTGAAAACATATCAAATGCAGGTGGCCTTCCAATGGCAGAAGCCTTCGTTATAGCACTCGGAAAAACTGATTTAGGAAGACAAGAAGCACATGAACTTGTACGCCAGATTTCTATGGAAGCCGAAACTAATAAAGTGACATTTAATGAAGCGATTAAAAATAATTCAATAGTAAATAAATATTTGGACGAAAAAATAATAGCCCAAACTTTACAACCTGAAAATTATATAGGACATTCTGAAGAAATAATTAATAATGTTTTGGACGCACTCTAATGTATGGTTTTGTTATAGAAACTGATTCAAACAAAAGTTTAAGAAAATTCGGTGACAAAATAATCATTGGTTTATGTGAAGAAGAAATAATATCGAAATACAATACATTCGGTAAAAAAATCTTTCTGGAAACCCAGAGTCCACTTCCTAAAGATAGAAACTACACTCCTGCGAGCATGACTACTTCCGAAGAAAAAGACATCTACTCAAATATTAATATATTAATTAAAAGAATAAAGGAAACCAAAAGTTTCGCAATTAAAGTTACAAGAAAAGGCGACCACAAATATACTTCTACTGGTCTTGCAAGAAACGTTGCTGGAGCTGTGTTTGACAATTGGCCAAATATTAAAGTTGATTTGAAAAAACCCAAACTAGAAGTAGTAATTCAAATTATTAATAATCGGAGTCTCATATACATTAGAGACTAATGAACATAACTATAATCGGTCCTGGTGCTATTGGAGTTTCATTAGCCTATTCATTAGCTAATAATAATACAATCTCATTACTGGTAAAGAAAGAACATAGTAATCTAGTAAAAAAAGGTAAAATTAGTGTTAAAGAACTATCTGGTAAAATCATTGATAAAGAAATAATAATAACTACCAAACTTAGTAAAACCGATTTAGTAATTTTAGCAGTAAAAAGCTACAATGTCAAAAACTTGCTCAACGAACTAACAAGAATAGATACTCCAATATTGTGTTGCCAAAATGGATTACAAACGCTTAACAGATTAAAAAAGAAAATAAATCCAAATCATATTTCATACTTGGTAACTGGTGCCGGAAGCTCGAAGATTGAATCTGGAGTCTCATATCGTAATGGAGAGGGGTTCACCTTCATTGGCCAAATAGAAGGGCATAATGGAACGAAAATTAAGAGCATATCGGACTCCTTAAATGCTAATGGAATTAAGTGCGATTTTGTAGAAAACATACAAGACTATATTTGGTTAAAAGCGATTATCAACAGTGCCATAAATCCAATAGCCACAATTAACAAGGTAACAAATGGAGATCTCAGAAAAAAAGATTTAATTAGAGATGTAGAGAAAATTTGTACCGAAAGTACGGCGATTGCCCAACATGTAGGTATAAATCTACCATTAAATCCTTGGAAAGAAATTATTACAATTTTAGATAAGACGTCTAGTAACAAATGTAGTATGCTACAAGATGTGGAAAATCAACAAGAAACCGAAATTGAAGCAATAAACGGAGAATTCGTTAGAATTGCCTTAGATAATAATCTAGATGCAACACATAACTCCCTAGCTGTCAGTAAAGTTAAACAAATAACTAATTGATACCTAAGGCCTTGTTAGTCTTATCAATAGATTTTAGATTATCACTTTCTAAATTAAACATAGCCCTTATTGCATCAATATTTTCAGGAATGACATCAGATTCCTGATGTATCGCTTGGTAATAATACAATTTATTGTCCAATCCGTGTATTCCATCTTTCCAAACTGCAATTTGGTTCAAATCTCCTCTTGTGTAAGATGAATCTCTGGCCAACTCCATTATCTCTGCAGTACCGGGAAGATTGCGGATTTTTGAATCTTTGTTATTCAAAAAACCTTCTAATAAATTAACTCTAGGTGTGGCATCCCAAAGAGAAATAATTTCTTCAATATCTGGTTCTCGATCTAATTCAGCTATAATACAGTGAACATGCATGATAGTTGTTGGTACTTTAACGGCCATAGTTTGTATATTCAAATCAGCTATCACTGTTTGAACATCAGGGCCGTGATGGCTAGGGACTGTTAGAACGGGCTCAATTGAATTTATAGGTCCTCTATCACTGTCTTTGGGGTCTCCACTACGTCGAACCATCACTGCTTGTACATTATCAATACTATATTTGCTTAAAATAGGATATAGTGTTCTAGAAAGGCCGGTTGTATTACAAGAGACTACTCTAACATAGTCCTGATTTATAGAAGACGAATAGTTTGTTAGAGCATTAAAACTAACACCAATAGGTGCATGTTTTTCACCACCCTGCCATATAGCTTTAGTTCCACTCTTTTTGTACATTCCCATATTATTCACTCCCAATTTACCAGGGGTACAATCAATAATAATATCTGCAATATCCACTAAATCTTCGGTAACTCCTGAGATTGAAACTCCCTTTTCTTCGAAAAAATCTATTTTCGATTTTGTAGAAGCAAAAACTGGAAGACCAGCATCCAATGCTCCTTGAATTTCATAAGTTGGTTTTGTCTTTACAACGCCAACAATCTCCATGTCATCTTGGAGTTGTACTGCCTCGGCCACCCGCTTCCCAATAGTTCCATAACCATTGATGCCTACCTTAATCATAAATCTTCATTTGATAGTGCTATTTAACTAATTATCATGATAATTATTAGTCATCACTTTCTTCACTCATTTTCTTTCTAAGTTGTTCTATTGAAACGGATACCTTTCTATCGGGAATTGAATCAGTTACTTGAGAGAATTCCTCTACTTCTTCCACACTAGAACTAAAATCTTCAACTTCTTCTACAACTGGAGTAAAATCTTCAACTTCTTCTACAACGGGAGATGGGTCTTCTACATCCTCATTACTTGAAACTTCACTCTCAGAAACTGGTTTAGAAATTGCATAATCGCCATCGCCAGCTTGACCTGCAGGAACTTCACCTTCTTCTATATCTGAGATTAGCTGTTCCCGTTTATCTGAACTACCCTCTTCACCGAGGGCATCCAAGGTTTCCTCAGTAGACATTTCTTCATCTTCCACTATTGTGTCTTCCTCAGTATCTATCAATTCATCTAAATCTAATTCAACTTCTTCATTATACAGAAACTCGGGCATTTCTGGAGCAACTGCCCCTGGTGTGGCTATGGCTTCGTAGAAATCAAATGCAGTTCTCTCCACCTCGCCCACAAAGTTAGATAGTTCTTCCTCATCGTCATCTATTTTAGAATGAATGGCTGCCATACGGTCTGATACAAAGGCAAAGTAGTTAGGAGCTACTTCAAACGCCTTCTCTGTCCATGTAAAGGGAATCCATGCCATTACTTGTTTATTCTTTTTATCAACAGTAATTTTCAGCTGCGGACCTGGATATACGATACCTCCACAAGAAACATCATAATTATTCATATAAGCTAAAACCTTGTAGACGTCTTCCTGCCTAGGAGTCTCCCGTAAATTATACTTAGCTTCAAAATAAAAATTAACTCCCCTATAATTCATAAAGATTTCCGGTTGTCCAGAACCTTGAATTGGATTTGATTTGGCCTCTGAATCTCCAAATAAAGACCCCATAATTGAATTACTCCAACCTTGCCTAACCTGTTCTGGTGCATCATATTTAAGCACAATATCTTTATTCTTTGAACGGAACTCTCTCAAAGACTTTGCATGTGCACTTAACTTTAGACCTGAAGCCATTTCACAAAGAATCCATAATGCATAAATGTCAGTCATTTTCTGAGTTTCGACTAATACGGTTTCCTCATAATAGGATTGATATTCATCTAAAAATTCTCTCCAAAGTTCGGGTAAATCTCTGTAAGCTCTATTCCTACTCCAAGTTTTAGCTTCTATGATGGCTTCACGATTAATCAGACGCTCTTCCTTCCTAGTGTCTTTAGCTTTGGGGATTAACTCAGCTAATTTACCATCGCCAAGAACTCCTTTATGGAATTTACAGGCCAAATCTAATTTGTCTAATTGCTCCTTTGTTTTGTCATCAAGAGGCTTGTATTCTTTACCGTATATGGTAGCCCAAGCTTTTTTTTCACGCTCACGACGATCCATTTCATCTCTAAAAAATATAGCTTCAATAAATATTTCCATATGAAATTTAACTAATAAAATATTAGTAGGTGTGCTCCACTTCCTCTTACGTATATCGGTAACATGGGCTGTAGCGTACTCTGTTCCTTTTTGAGCACGAGCCAATGCCGTTTTTTGCCACCTAACTGCACCCCTTATCTGAGACTTCATCGTTTTGCGCTGAACCTCTACTTTGTAGGTATAAGCTCCTTTCTTGATATCGTTCGTAACTCTCAAAAGGTTGCTTGAAAATTCTAGCAATTTTTCAATATTCAATAATATTTTTTCTTCCTCAATTGAAGAAGTTCCACCAGGATACATACCTTCAGGAGGGTCATCGGCCCCTGAATTTTTAACTAAATCAGGAATGTGCTCATCTCTAAGCTTTTTGAAATTTTCATAATCCAACATTCGAGGCGCTATGACTACTTCTAACTTATTAGAGATGGAGCTCCCTGACTTATTATGCAAACTAACTGTATTGGTACCAATATAATCGGGGACTACAAATTGCATCGAATGTGTTGTATTCGATCTAACGGGAGGCAAAACATCTACCTTGGCAGTGCCCATTCGAATGTGAATGTCCTCTAAAGCTCTAAATGCATTTACATTAAGCATGACAGTCTCCCCTTCTGTTAAGTTATCTGAGTGTCCTTCAGGCAATCTGAGCTCTATTGTTGCATCTGGTAAGCTCATATCAACCGAATACGCTTAGACCTGGTGAATCTACCATTTTCTCTAAGGTAACTGTAATACTGTGGGTTTGACCCAAAACTTCCTGAGACTTAAGCATTAAACACTTCAACTCATTACGTTCCAAACCTTCTAAGGCAGGCATAATGTTAGATTTAATTACATCTCCGAGAGCACGATCCAAATCATATTGACCGATAGAATTAAAGACTGTTAACATGGAATCAATGATTACTGCAGGTCCTATTTTTCTATAAGTTCGGACACCACGTGCAATTTCATCATCTCTTGACTGTGGTAATTCTTGTTCTTCCAAGAAATTCATGAACTTATTAAAAGCTTTGAACATAATACCATCTGTGTCATAAAAATCAAACATCTCCTTGGCATACCAGTCTTCGTCTGTATCTGGTCTTTCTGGTGCTATCCCTAATTTGTTTAATTTGTTGAACACAAAAATAGGCATACGGCTGTATTCATCATCTCTATCTGGTAATCCTATCTCAACAAAAGCAAATCTACGCATCAAAGCGTGACCCACGTTGAATAATGTATTCTTGTCTTGAGTATTCATAGTTCCAATAATTCTAAACTCTGGAGGCATCATGAAAGGAGCTCCACCAGTTTCTTTAGCAGTCAATAAGGCTTGTTTATCTCTATATTCAAAAACTGTAAATAATTTACCAAAAGCTTCATCTATGTTTGCTCGATTAAACTCATCAATCACAAGATAATGAGGTTTACCGACACTTTGCATAGTCTTTTCACACTGCTGGGCTGCATCTGCAACATATCCTTCCTTGAAGTAGTAACCGCCAGAATCATCAGGAGAAATACCACCTATAACTTCAAAATTAGACCATTCTGCATTGGCAGTAACAATTGAATAATTTGGAACCATACTGCCATCTTTAGCTTCGTTAACTCCACAAAGTTGACTCAACAATAGATTAGCTAAAGCAGTCTTACCAGTACCTGGATCACCATAAAGCATTATATTTCTACCAGATTTTAAATGTGTAACTGTTTGATTGATAGTGTCTTCAGTTGTAGAATAATATTTTGATAATTCCTCGTAATCAACGTTGTAGTCTACTTTCATAGCTTTACGAATTTTTGGAGTTTGGGCCAAATCTTCTTTGAGTTCTTTTTCAATATCTGTAAAATCGACTCCATAATTAGCATCTTCAGTAGGCTTGATATCTATTGTAGCTTCAGGAAATTCTGAAAGTAAACGATCCATAGCATCTTCTAAAGTTATTTCTTTGGGTAAAGCAGGTAATTTATCTTCTGAAGAAGTTTCCTCGTCCTCTTCAGGAGTAAAGGAAGAGTCAAATGGATCTGAAGGTGGACTGCTTAACTGCATTTCCATCATGCGATCTCTGAATTTCTCAGTTCCAAACTTAATGCCATACCAAACTGCACCACCTGCCACCAAAAGTGGAATTACTAGCATAACCCAACCAATAGTGTCGTCTGGTGCTGAAATATCTTTTTGGGAAAGTAAAGCAGGTGCAATCATGGTTGCAAACAATGTCCCTATGCCTACTGCAAATAAACCAAAGTAAGCTAAACCTTCCATACTTTGTTCAGATTTTCTCTTACGATAAAATAGAAAAATTCCAAGGAATGCAATAGATACAAATAAAACTGTAAGAATAACATCTCCTTGTTCAAAGTATAAATTTGCTCGATTACGTATTAAGTTCCAGACTAAAACAAAGAATTGGAAACCAAGACCCAATAAAATCATTAGGAAATATTTAGCCTCTTCCATATCTTTTAATCTAATAGTTTGCAAAATGTATGCAGCTATACCAAATAAAAGCGCAAGAAGACCTGCAAGTAAAATTATCATCTCAATGGGTTGTAAATTTACTAAAGCTCTTGTTGGTTCTCCACCAGCAGCATAACAAGCATCAAAAATCTGTAAACCGCTACCACCACTAAACAGAGCGCTACAGTTGAACCAAGGACCTCTAACCCAATTATGATGTAGAGCTGCAAAAACCAAAGAACCAGCACCAACAAAAGAATAAATCGTACTCAAAGGTGCTTCACTAACATCCTTGCCAGTAACTGCATAAAGGAAAACAATGTATGAAACAACAATCACAACTAAGGCAGCTGTAGCCCCTAAAGTACTATAAACTGAACCCAAAGCTTCTTGGGGATAAGATTCTGAAAGGCTATCCAATTTATCTTCATTAACACTTGAGTATCCGCCTCCAATATAGGCATAAATTATAACCATAATTAAAATACAGAATATTAACGGTGCCATAATGTTACTATCATTTATGCGTCTAGCCTGAATAAATATACAAAGACCCAAAAATACAATTAAACCTAAAATACTTTGATACTGATTCGCTTTAATATTAAAATTATCTGTGTCCCAACTAGAAGTCAGAACCAGAGGACATCCATCTAGATCATTAGCCGCATCACGATTAATCCAATTTGGACATCTGAGTGGATTTTTATCACTAACATAAGCATCTAAATTTTCAGAAGTTCCATTCATACCTGCTGGTTGAGACTCTGCATCTGGTCCAGGAATATCTGCTGTAGTGTAATAAAGTATTAAACCAAGAAGTGCTACGGCAGCTAGAAACTGTAAGGCAGGCAAATAGAAACTAGTTCTCCCTCTCTTAATAATCGGAGGTGCTGAGGTAGGTGCTGGAGTACCAGACTCTTTTGAAACCGGAGTTTCAACTGAAGAAGGTCCTACATCCTTTGCTCCAGATAAATTTACACCGCAAATATTACAAAAAGGTGCATTATCTTCAACTTCTACGGCACATACAGGACACTTTTTCATAGGTGTCCATTTAGACTATTGGTTAAAAGCTTTTGATTGTGGGAAACACTCTTAACAACCATTTTAATGCGAATATAATGGCAGACGATTTGATGACTTTAAGAGACTTAAGAGTCCAAACTTTTAAAGAAAGACGAGAAGGAAGATTAACCAAACTACCTTTAGCATTTTACAACAAAATGAAGAAATTAGAAAGTCAAATCCGACAAGTTATAGAAAGTGCAAAAGATGATCTCAACCGCTTTGAGAAAGCTAATGCAGATATAAGAAAATTTATGGACATGAAACTAGAACTCCATAAACATAGGGAAAGAAAACTTACTGACTTAGCTCGCGAAAAAGTGAATGGGCAGAGCCCAGATACTGAAAATGCTCACAAAACCGAGATGGAATATTTAGTCGCCTTATGTGGAGTAATAGAAAAACATAGAAAGAACACTCTTCTTAGTAAAAAAATTGAAAATATTGATGAAGAAGAAATAAAAACTGAAAGCAGAAAACCCAATATTCAGAAAACTGAAAGTTCAAAACCTGAAATTCAGAAAGCAGATACTATAGTTGCAGATAATGATGAACCTGAAAAGGTTATTGATAACGACGAATATATCAAAGTAAAAGTTCTAGAGACTTTACCTACATTTACTGGAATGGACGCAAATAATTATACTCTCAAAAACGAAGACATTACTGAGATTCCCATTTACAATGCTAAAATATTGAGAGATGCTGGAAAGGTTGAAATCATCAAAGAGGCTAACTGATGAGTTATAAGAACGACGAAAATGGAATTATAATTACAGAGCAAAAGTTAGCGGCCCAGATACATAATAAGGGAAAAACAGGTACGCCTTTACCAAAAGGTGAACTCCTGTTGCGAAAAGAGGAGGCACTTTATTGCAATTATAGAAACGATATTGACTTAACCAAAGAAGAAGTAAGTCAATTCAAAAAGGGAAACTTAACCCACATTGTTTACAGAGATTTAAAAGAAAGAGGATTAATGGTCAAAGTAGATGAGCATGGTCTTCGATTATACGATCGAAACACACCAACAAAAGGTCAATCCTCTGCAATAATTTTAGCCAAAAATTTTAAAAATGAGATTGATTTTAAGGACATTTTTGATGAATTAGATAGGGGATTAGAAAGACGAATACAAATAGCAATAATAGACATTGAAGAAGATGTGGTGTATTATGTTACAAAAATAGTTGAGTGGCCTAATACCAAACTCAAGGAAGATGGAAAAATAATAATCAAAGATCCGGAAGTGAAAGAGCTAATTGACAAAGGATACCAAATCAATTCAGGATTAAAATTTGGCACCCATTACAGAGTTTACAATCATGAATCAAAACATGCCCCCTGGCTAATACATATTGTAAAAGATGGAATTACATGGTTAGATATCACAAGAATGGTAAGAGTAGGTCATGGCGTCAATAAAACTATAGTTCTCGCCTACAAAAAAAGATGGATAAGTCTCGAATGGATAAAGCCATAATTGTAAAAAAAATTAGGCACTAAGTTAAGAAAACTTATATAGACCAATACGGACCGAGGAAGTAATATGACATTGCTTGAAGTTCAACAGTTGGAACGAGGATTTGGATCAAAAACTTTCAACACAAGAATAGAAGTTTTGAAAGGTGTAAATTTATCACTTGAGAAGGGCGAATTAGTTGCTCTAATGGGGCCTTCTGGTTGTGGAAAATCAACCTTATTGAACATAATAGGAGGCTTGTTACGAGCTGATTCAGGAAAAATCAAACTGAAATCTTCTGACTCAGAGTATACTTATGGCAAAAAGAAACCTAGTGGTGTTGTTGATGTAAGAAGGAACGGTGTTGGATGGATTTTTCAAGACTTTCACTTACTTGAACAACTAACTGCTCAGGATAATGTCGCATTAGCACTTGAAATTAAAGGAATGAAAAAAGAAGAAGCTGATGAAAAGGCAATCGAGGCACTAGTCAAAGTAGGATTAGAGGATCGTATAGATTTTCCTGCTGGCCAATTATCTGGAGGACAACAGCAAAGAGTTGCTGTAGCAAGAGCAATCTCAGGTTCAAGACCTCTTTTACTTGCTGATGAACCAACTGGTAATCTAGACGTGAAAAGTGGAGAAGATGTTTTGAATCTCTTCAAAGAACTTTGCAGCGACCCTGTAAATCCAATTTCGATACTAATGGTGACGCATGATCCTATGCTTGCAACCAAAGCTGATAGAATGTTACTAATGAAAGATGGTGTTACTGCTGCATCAAACGTCAAAGAAGCATGGGGGATAACTGAATGAACCGTGCACTAGAAATGATTTATTTCTTATTTACTGGTTTTGTAAATAAAACTCGACTAGACAAATTAAGCTATAAACTTGTTGATTTGAAAAATTGGCTCCTAAATTTACCAACTTCTGTTCCTATAGTTCTCAGAAGAACGTGGAGAGGAAGAGAAAGAGCAATTGCTGTAATCGCAGGTGTTTTCTTGGCTACCTTGGTAATTACTACTGTTTTCGCTTATGGAAGTGGCCTTTCTAAGGCAGCACTCAAAGATAGTGTTGATGATTTGCTATTTGATGGAAAAATAGATTTCCGCCAAGACCCTGGAGATAATTTATTAGGAAGAACAAATGATTCTGCTGTTTGGCAATCCGTTTGTGATGAATTAACGCAAAAGGAAGAATTTGAGGATTGTGGACTTGTATTCGGAAGACAAGGGATACGTATAGATGGTTTCTTTGATCAAGGTTTTGTAACACCTCAACCCCTTAATGTTGAAAGTATAGAAGGAGCTGGAAATTGGGCTAACGTCAGCCTTGATTACCCTGAAGCTCTTGAATCTGGACCTCCAATCAATGACGAAAGAATAATTAGGTTTTATGGAGGTGGAATATGGGATGGGGAATTAGGAGAAAGACATTCTAAAGATATAATGTATGGAGAATGGCCT
>Ga0233427_10001935_pt1 | contig 20721 bp, 18 predicted proteins | sample SI_118_April2016_5_FD_179885 | JGI IMG/M metagenome (GOLD analysis project Ga0233427, IMG submission 179885) | Seawater microbial communities from Saanich Inlet, British Columbia, Canada - SI_118_April2016_100_MG | ecosystem: Environmental > Aquatic > Marine > Inlet | place: Canada: British...
AAATCCAATCATTATTATTGGCACTTCAGCTATTAACAATGACCAAGGTGAATCTGTTTTAAAGATATGTGCAAATATTGCAAAAAAATTACCTAATTTTTCAAACTCATTTAATCCACTAAATATATTAAACCAAGATATCTCTAGAGTAGGCTCTCTTGAGCTTAGCTTTGTAAATCAGTATTTTGATGGAGATTTGGAAGCTAAACTTAAAGAAAAAATTAAAAAAAATAAACCAGTAGTATTCTTACTTGGATTAGATGAAATTAGTCCAAAATCTTTAGATGGATCGTTTGTAGTCTATTGCGGTCATCACGGTGATGTAAATGCTCAGTATGCAGATATTATTTTACCCACCCCGGCTTATACAGAAAAATCATCAACCTACATGAATATTGAAGGAAGGGTTATCCAAACATCTCGTTGTCATAATCCCCTTGGTGAGGCAAAAGAAGAATGGAAAATATTTAAAGTATTAAGTGATCTACTAGAATGCGATATTAAATTTAATAATCTCAATGATGTTAGAAAAAAAATTGTAGAGCATAATAAAAATTTTCTTGAAATCATGAAAACCAATAACTCATCTAAATTATCATTTGCTTCAAAAGAAAGATTAGAAGAGCAAACTATTTCGTATAACATTTCAAACTTCTATATGAATGATTCAATCTCTCGATCTTCAGAAACTATGGCTAAATGCACAAATGAAATACTTAATAAAGTTAAAGCCTCATGAACAATTTTTCTTTACTAAATGATTTCATAATTCCAGGAAGCATAATTATTGCACAAATATTAGCGGTATTAATGCCCGTGTTAATTTCCGTAGCATTCTTAGTTTATGCAGAAAGAAAAGTATTAGCCCTAATTCAATTAAGACGAGGACCAAATGTAGTTGGTCCATTTGGAATTCTTCAAAGTTTTGCTGATGCTCTTAAATTATTAACAAAAGAAAATATTGTTCCAACCAATTCAAATAAAGTAGTTTTTTTATTAGCTCCTATAATTACAATGGTTTTAAGTTTAGCTGGATGGGCGGTAATACCTTTTGCTCCTAATTTGGTAATATCAGATATTAATGTGGGAATAATGTACTTATTTGCAGTTTCTTCACTTGGAGTTTATGGAGTCATAATGGCTGGATGGGCTAGTAACTCTCAGTACCCTTTTTTAGGAGCTTTGCGCTCAGCAGCTCAAATGGTCTCTTATGAAGTCTCAATTGGTTTTGTAATTATAACTGTATTATTATGTGTAGGATCCTTAAATCTCTCAAAAATAGTCGAAGCACAACAAACTGTGTGGTTTGCAATCCCGCTTCTTCCAATGTTTATTGTATTCTTTATCTCTGCTTTAGCTGAGACGAATAGACTACCTTTTGACTTACCAGAGGATGAATCAACTTTAGTTGCAGGTTTTTTCACTGAATACTCTTCTGCTTCATTTGTTTTATTTTTTCTTGGTGAATATGCAAGCATGATCCTGATGAGTTCTATGACAGTTATTCTATTCATGGGCGGTTGGTTGCCACCTTTTGATATATTTCCACTTAATGTTATTCCTGGCGTTATCTGGTTTACTATTAAGATTATATTTATTTTATTTTTGTTTATATGGGTTCGTGGAACTTTTCCAAGATATAGATATGATCAATTAATGAGACTTGGTTGGAAGATTTTTTTACCGCTGTCACTTTTATGGGTTGTTTTAACTGCTGGTTTTTTAGTTTTATTTGATATGGTGCCTAATTCCTTATGATTAAATATATTAAATCTTTCATTTTATATGAACTTTTACAAGGTATGTTTTTGACGTTAAAATATATGTTTAAGGCTAAAGTAACTATCAATTATCCTCATGAAAAGGGGCCGTTAAGTCCAAGATTTAGAGGTGAACATGCTCTTAGAAGATATCCAAGTGGTGAAGAAAGATGTATCGCATGCAAGTTGTGCGAAGCTGTTTGTCCTGCTCAAGCAATTACAATAGAGGCTGAACCAAGAGATGATGGGAGTAGAAGAACTACTAGATATGATATTGATATGAGCAAATGTATTTATTGTGGCCTTTGCGAAGAATCTTGTCCTGTTGATGCAATTGTTGAAGGTCCTAATTTTGAATTTGCAACAGAAACAAGAGAAGAACTTATGTATACAAAGGATAAACTCTTAGAAAATGGTGATAGATGGGAGCAAGAAATTTCACAAAATATATATTTAGATAGGAAATATCGTTAATGTATCTTTACTCTATAACGTTTTATTTATTTTCATTAATAGCAGTTCTTTCAGCCCTCATGGTAGTAAGTGCTAGAAACCCAGTCCACTCAGTTTTGTTTTTAATCTTAAGCTTTGTTAATGCTTCTGGATTATTCGTTTTATTGGGAGCTGAATTTTTAGCAATGATTTTAGTCGTTGTTTATGTTGGGGCTGTAGCAGTACTTTTTTTATTTGTTGTGATGATGTTGGATATAAACTTTGTAAAATTAAGAGAGGGTTTTCTTCAATACTTACCTTTTGGCGCATTATTGGGAATAGTTTTGATAGTTGAATTAGGCATTTTATTTCTTACTAAATCATTTTCAGAAAATTCACTTTCAAAATTCATTCCATCGCCTGAAATAAATGAAATAGAAAATACTCAATTAATTGGGAGAGTATTATATACGGAGTATTTTTATTTATTTCAAATTAGTGGCTTGATACTTTTAGTTGCTATGGTTGGCTCAATAACATTAACGTTAAGAGATAGAGGGAATGTTAAAAGACAAAACATATCTTCTCAAAATTTTATGGAAGCTAAGAGCGCTATTGAAAAGAAAAAAATAAAATTAGGTGAAGGTATATAAATGATATATCTAGAGCATTATTTATTTCTTGCAGCTATTATTTTTACAATTGGTGTACTAGGTATTTTTTTAAATAAAAAAAATGTCATTATAATTTTAATGTCAATCGAACTAATTCTTCTTTCTGTGAACATTAATTTAATTTCTTTTTCAGTCTTTTTAAATGATATTTCAGGACAAATTTTTGCATTACTTACTTTAACTGTAGCTGCTGCAGAAGCAGCAATTGGTTTAGCAATCCTGGTCGTTTTTTATAGAAATTTAGGCTCTATTGAAGTTAGTAAAATAAATAAATTAAAAGGTTAAGGGTGATTATATGGCTCATTTGATAATCTTTTTGCCCTTACTTGGTTTTATATTTTCTTTATTTCTAGGAAAAAAATTTAGCTTTAAAGCAACTCAAATTTTAACAACCTCTTTTTTGTTTATATCAGCTTTGTTATCATGGATTTTATTTTTTTCTTTTTTAGGCGAAAGAGAAACAGAGATAATTCATATCTTTAATTGGTTTACTTCTGGAAACTTTATTGTTGATTGGTCAATTAGATTAGACTCATTAACAACTACAATGTTTATTGTAGTCTGTAGTGTTTCTGCGTGTGTTCACCTTTACTCTATTGGTTATATGAGTGAAGATCCCGCCAAAGAGAGGTTTATGGGATATTTAAGTTTATTTACCTTTTTTATGCTCATGCTTGTTTCAAGCAACAACCTATTACAAATGTTTTTTGGATGGGAGGGGGTTGGTCTTGCTTCTTATTTATTAATTGGATTTTGGTATCACAAACCTACTGCAAATAATGCGGCAATAAAAGCTTTCCTTGTTAATAGAGTTGGTGACTTTGGGTACGCTATAGGGATAGCAGGTATTTTTTATATTTTTGGTTCAATTGAGTTTGATATTATTTTTAATAACGCTGAGAATTTTAAAGATCATAGTATCGAATTTATAGGTATGACCTTCAGTACAATTGATTTGTTATGCTTTCTTTTATTTATTGGCGCAATGGGAAAGTCTGCTCAACTAGGTTTGCATACTTGGTTACCAGATGCCATGGAAGGACCAACACCAGTATCTGCTCTTATTCATGCTGCAACAATGGTAACAGCTGGTGTTTTTTTAGTTGCAAGAATGAGTCCATTATTTGAATATGCAGTTTACACAAACTTATTTATTACTTTCATAGGAGCATCAACAGCTATCTTTGCTGCAAGTATAGCGCTTACACAAAATGATATTAAAAGAGTCATAGCTTATTCAACATGTAGTCAACTTGGATATATGTTTTTTGCCGCAGGAGTTGGTGCATATAACGCTTCAATTTTCCATTTGATGACTCATGGTTTTTTCAAAGCTTTATTGTTTTTATCTGCTGGTTCAGTAATACATGCAATGCATCATGAGCAGGATATGCGTAAAATGGGTGGGTTATTCAAAAAAATACCATTTACAGCAACCATGATGTGGATTGGCTCCTTGGCAATTATAGGTTTCCCATATTTTTCAGGATATTATTCTAAAGAAAGTATTTTAGAGAATACATACTTCTCAAGTTCTTCAATGGCCTCTTTTGCCTATACTATAGGCATTTTGACAGCATTATTAACAGCATTCTATTCTTGGAGATTATTATTCATGACATTTCATGGAAAGACTAGATCAGATGCTAAAACTTTCGATCATGCTCATGAGTCTCCACTGGTTATGACTTTACCGTTATGCTTCCTGGCTCTAGGATCAATTTTTGCAGGAATCTTTTTTGCTGAATTTTATATTGGAAAACTTCAGTATTCATTTTGGGGAGATGCAGTAATACTCCATAAAGATGGTCATCATTATCTCCCCTTTATTCAAACACTTATTATAAAAAGCTCTGTTGCTTTGGGTGTTATGTTAGCAGCATTAATATATTTTTATAAAATTCATCTATCTAAAATATTAGCCCATAATTTAGATCCTCTTTATTCAATTTCTCTAAATAAATGGTATGTTGATGAGCTATATAACTCATTTTTTATAAAACCTTACTTTGCTATTGCAAATATTTTTTGGAAAAAAGGTGATGAAAAAATTATTGATGGATATGGTCCCAATGGAATCTCAAAGGTAATTTCAATTACTTCAGGCTACTTAAGTCGTTTTCAATCTGGTTACTTATACCATTATGCGTTCACAATGCTTGGTGGTTTAGTAATAATTTTAACATGGTTTATTTATTTTTAAATGACTGATATCCCATTACTTTCACTAACAATTTTTCTGCCTCTTTTAGGAGCTGTGGTCATTCTTTTAATTAAAGAAGATAAAAGTTCGGTAGATAACATTAGAAAAGTAGCTTTATGTACTTCAATTGGAGTTTTTCTTCTCAGTTTACTAATTTGGTTGCAATTTGATAACAGTAAAGCTGAGTATCAGTTTCAAGAAAAGATTAGATGGTTTAGTGATTTTAATTTTTATTACCACATTGGTATTGATGGCATATCTTTATTTATGGTTATCTTGAGTACTTTTTTAACCTCATTATGTATTTTAGCAAGTTGGGAAAGTATAAAAATAAGAGTTAAAGAATATATGCTAGCTTTTTTATTCCTTGAAACAGTTATGATAGGAATGTTTGCATCAGTTGATATTCTACTTTTTTACATTTTCTTTGAAGCAGTTCTAATTCCTATGTATTTAATTATTGGAATTTGGGGAGGTGACAGAAGAATATATGCTTCTTTTAAATTCTTTTTGTATACTCTGTTGGGATCTGTTTTAATGTTAATTGCTATTGTTGTTATTTACAAACTAACAAATTCTATGAGTATTGCAGATTTACAAGGTAATTATTTTTCAACTAATATTCAAATGTATCTATGGTTAGCCTTCTTTGCATCATTTGCCGTAAAAATTCCAATGTGGCCATTCCATACTTGGCTACCAGACGCACATGTAGAAGCACCTACTTCTGGCTCTGTAATATTAGCAGGTGTGCTTCTTAAAATGGGTGGTTATGGATTTATAAGATTTTCTTTAGGAATGCTTCCTGAGGCATCAGAATTTTTTGCACCTTTAATCATGACATTAAGTATAATTGCTGTTGTTTACACTTCTTTAGTTGCGATTGCTCAAACCGACATAAAAAAATTGATCGCCTATTCCTCAGTTGCTCATATGGGTTTAGTGACTATAGGTATTTTTATTGTAAATTCTCAAGGGCTTGAGGGCGCTATGATTCAAATGATTAGTCATGGTGTTGTATCTGGGGCATTATTTTTATGTGTTGGAGTTATTTATGATAGAATGCACACTAGAGAAATAAAGTTTTATGGAGGATTGGTTAATAGAATGCCAATTTACTCAACTGTTTTTATGATATTTATGTTAGGATCAGTTGGGTTGCCTGGCACTAGTGGCTTTATAGGAGAGTTCCTGATTATTGTAGGCTCATTTAAATACTCAAGTATAGTAGTAATTGGTGCTGCATCAGGGATCATTCTTTCAGCAGTTTATATGCTTTATTTATATAAAAGAATAATATTTGGTGTAATTAATAATGAGAAATTGAAGGATATTTTAGATTTAAACCTAAGAGAAAAAATAATACTTATACCTCTAGCAATAGCCGTATTATTAATTGGTATATTTCCAAATATATTTATCGAACCAATGCGATTATCTTTAGATTTAATTATTTCAAATTATGAATTGGTAAATGGCAAATAACTTATTAACAATTTTTCTAGTTCCCGAAGTAAGTCTATCCATACTTGCTATTTGCTCTTTGATGTATGGATTATTTTCTAAAAAGAATGCTTTTATTAAAACAACTAATTTTGCTACCTTATCTTTATTAATTGTAGCAGTTTTAATTTATTTCGATTTCAATACTACCTTCGCATCATTTGATAATTATTTTTTAAATAATTCTTTTACAAAATTTTTTAAAATATTAACGGCTATCGGAGCTGCTGCATCTTTAGTAATTTCAAAAAATTATTTTATTGACTCAAAAATAAATAAGTTTGAAATACCAACATTACTTTTATTTTCAACATTAGGCATGATGTTGATGATAAGCGCTAAAGATTTAATGATAATGTATTTGGCGATAGAATTGCAAAGCTTATCTTTATATGTTGTCGCTGCAATTAAAAGAAATTCATTAGAGTCAGCTGAGTCTGGTGTTAAATATTTTGTACTTGGAGCTTTGTCATCTGGAATTTTACTTTATGGGTTTTCTTTAGTTTATGGATTTACTGGACAAACTTCTTTTGAAGGAATTTATCAATCTTTATCTCAAATAGATAAGTTGCCCATTGGTCTTGTTTTCGGTTTAGTTTTTGTTCTTGTTGGTCTAGCTTTTAAAGTATCAGCAGTACCTTTTCATATGTGGACACCAGATGTTTATGAAGGGGCCCCAACCTCAATAACTGCTTTCTTTGCCATTGTGCCAAAGCTTGCAGCAACTGCATTAATATTTAGATTTTGCTTAGAGCCTTTTGGGAATTTTGATTTTGAATGGACTCAAGTAATTTTCTTTTTATCTGTAGCTTCAATGTTTTTAGGAGCTGTGGCAGCAATAGCTCAAAAAAATTTAAAACGTCTCCTCGCATACAGTTCTATTGGTCATGTTGGTTATGTTTTGATCGCTTTAGTAGCGGCTAATGATCAAGGTATTAAAAGTGCTTCTATTTATATGTTTATTTATCTCCTTATGAATATAGCTTTTTTTTCAATTTTATTATCTCTCAAAAAAGCAGATGTATTTGTTGAAAAGATAGATGATTTAAATGGTTTAAGTAAATCTAATCCTTTAATTAGTCTATCTATTGCGATTATTATGCTGTCTATGGCTGGCATACCGCCATTCATGGGATTTTTTGGTAAATTGTATGTTTTTATTGCGGCGGTAGAAAGTCAATTATATTTACTAGCTATTTTAGGTGTGCTAGCTAGTGTTGTATCAGCATTTTATTATTTAAGGATTATAAAAGGTATGTATTTCGATGAAGCTAGTCATACTGAGTCATTTGAATTTATTATTACTAATCATGCTAAAATAATTCTAACAGTTGTAATGTTTATAATAACATTCTTTATTTTTTATCCATCTCTTCTTACGAATATTGTTGTTGGAATATCTTTGAATTAAATTAGTGAAATTTAGTAATAGTATAGAAAAATTTTTAACAAAAAAAAAATTTACATTAATTCACTTAGAGAGTGTCACCTCTACCATGAGTGAAATAAAAAAGTATTTAGATGGAGAAAACAATATTTGCATGATTGCAGATCTGCAAACAGAAGGTGTGGGAAGAAGGGGAAATAAATGGGTAAGCCCTAAAGGAAATATTTACATATCTTTTTTATTTAAGTACAATTTATCAATTGAGCAGCATTTCTTATTAAGTGCTGTTACTGTCAATTCAATAGCCAGCCTTATAAGTAGATACGTAAAGGAAAAAATTAATATTAAATGGCCTAACGACATATTAATTAATAATAATAAAATAGCGGGGATAATGACCGAAATTGTAGAGTTAAATAATATAAAATATATTTTAATTGGTGCAGGAATCAATGTATCATCATCTCCAAAAATTTACGAATATCCAACATGTTGTTTAAATGATTATGAGGTAAATATTAAATATGAAGAGTTTCTTTTTGAAATGATAAAATCATTTTTTGATGAATATGAGTTAATTTTTTATAAAAAATATAATCAAGTTTTGGAAAAATTTCGAAAAAGAATGATGTATTTAGGCTCGTTTGTAGATATTCTGTATCCAGATGGTAACTTACAAAACATATATCTTAAAGATATAAACTATGACGGATCTCTTTTAGTAGAAAATAAAGGTATTGAAGAAAAAATATTCTCTGGAAGGATTATTAGTGATATTAATTGATATAGGTAATACAAATATTGTATTTGCAGTCAGTTCTAATAAAATTTTAAAAAATATTATTAGGATAGAAAGTAATCAAAATAATAATCAACTAAATATATCAATCAAAAAAATTATTAAAAAATTAATAAAAATTAAAAAACTAGACAGCCCTAATAGAGCAATTATTTCATCTGTAGTCCCAAGCTTGAATAAGTCAATTATTAAAATTTTAAAAATAAACAAAATTAATGAATTATTTTTAAAATCTAAGAATATTTTATCTTTTTTAAAAATAGATTATAACTTAAACGAAATAGGGGCTGATAGAATAGCTAACTCAATTGCAATTATTAATAATAATATCAACAATAGCATCGTAATAGATTTTGGAACAGCTACAACATTCGAGGTTATTAAGGAAAGTATTTTTTCTGGCGGATTAATATTCCCTGGTATCAATTTATCTAAAAATGCTCTTATAAATAAAACTTCTCTTTTAAGAAATACTGATGTGGTTAAGACTAATAACATTGTTGCCAAAAATACGAAGGATGCGATTCGATCAGGTTTCTACTGGGGATATGTATTTGCTATTAATGGTATTATTAAAAAAATCACTAATGAGAAAAAATTTAAACCTAAAATCATTCTCACAGGAGGGCTAGCAAATATATTTAAAAATGATATTAGACCTAAGCCTATTATTAAGCCAAATCTTACATTAGAAGGTCTTCAGATTATAGGATTACAATATTATGTTAAAAAATAATACTAACTTAAAATTATATGAAAAAGGGCTTTATTTTTTATCCCTTGGTGGAATTGGTGAAATTGGTGCAAATTGTTATCTTTATTGCTGTGATGGTAAGTGGATTATGATCGACCTAGGTCTATCTTTTGCAGATGAACAGTATCCGGGAGTGGATCTATTAGTTCCAAAGATAAAATTCATTGAAGAAATAAAAGATAATCTTGTCGCTGTTGTTATTAGCCATGGGCATGAGGATCATGCTGGTGCCGTAGCGTATTTAGCTGATAATATAAATTGCCCTGTTTATGCTTCATCTTTTGCTAAACTGTTAATTGAAAATAGATTGAAAGAATTTGGTAAATTGGACTCTATTAACTTAAATGAACTAGATTCATCTAAAAACTTAATATTAGATAATTTTAATTTAAGATTTATTGAAACAACACACTCAATACCGCAACCCCAAGCAATAGTTATTAAAACTTCTTATGGCAATTTATTGCATACAGCTGATTGGAAAATTGATAATAAACCAACATTAGGCAATAGTTTTGATACAAATAGCTTTATTGAATTAGGTAATGAGGGAGTTCTAGCTCTTATTGGTGACTCTACCAATGCGGATGTCCCTGGTTTTTCTTCATCAGAAGACGATGTAAGGAAAGAATTGAAACAAGTTTTTTCAAGATACATCAACAGAATTGTAGTTACATGTTTTTCATCAAATATAGCAAGAATAATTAACATAGTAGAGGCTGCAAAAAAAAATAATAGAAAGATTGCTTTGATTGGCAGAAGTATGAAAAAAAATATTGAAGCAGCAGTTAAATCAAAATTAATTAAAGATAGTGACATTTTTATTTCAGAAGAAGAAGCTGCTTTAATTCCTAGTGAAAATCTTGTTATTATTTGTACAGGAAGTCAGGGAGAGAAAAGATCTGCCCTTTATAGAATTGCCTATAATTCTCATCGAAACATCCATCTTGAAAAAGATGATGTTGTTATCTTTAGCTCAAGAGATATACCTGGTAATGAAAAATCTATTAATGCACTTAAAAATTTACTGATAAGGCAAAGAATAGAAATAATAACGGCAGATGATGACTTGGTTCATGTTTCTGGGCATGGTCATGCCGAAGAAATAAAACAAATGTATAATTGGACTAAGCCTTATATTTCTATACCTGTTCACGGTGAAGCTATGCACTTGGCTTCTCATAAAAATATTTCAGAATCATCACAAGTTCCTATTACAAAAATTCTTCAAAATGGTAAATGCTTGAAAATTGCCCCTGGTGATTGTTCTGTGATTGATAATATTGATACGGGCAAACTTATTGTTGAAGGCAAGCATCTTTATGATTCAGATTCAAATTTTATTAAAGATAGAAGAAAATATTCATATGAAGGTCTCGCATTGATTTCAGTGTTGATTAATAGCGATTATTCAATAGATAAAAATATACATCTTAGCTTAATAGGACTTCCTGATGAAGATTTAACCAATATCAGAGAAGAATTTAAAACTGAATTTATGAATAATTATATAAAATTAAACAATGATCAAAAATCTTCAGATCAAAATGTTAGAAATATGATTATAAAAAATCTAAAATATGTTTTTAAAAATTTTTTAAGAAAAAAACCTGAGATACAAGTTCATTTAATTAGAAAATAATGCAAATATTTTCTTATTTTTTAATGTTTGTTCTTATTTGGTGGGTTTTATTTTTTATCTTTTTACCCCTTAGAAATGAAACTTCTAATGTATGGCAAATAGGAAATGCAAATAGCTCGCCAACAAAAAGTTATTTACTAATTAAAGTGATAATTACTTCAGTTTTATCTTTTATAATTTTAATTACTTTAATTTACTTTGGGTTAGATTTAGCTTATATTTTTAAACAATGAAGTACTCAGAATTTTTTATACCTACAGTAAAAGATGCTCCAAGTGATGCAGAAATTATTTCACATAAATTGATGATTAAAGCAGGAATGATAAAACAATCAAGTGCTGGCATCTATTCGTGGCTTCCATTAGGTTTAAAAGCACTCAGAAAGATTGAGCAAATAGTTAGAGAAGAGCAAGATAATGCTGGTGCTAATGAAATGTTGATGCCAACTATTCAATCAGCTGATTTATGGATAAAATCAGGAAGATACGATGATTACGGTAAAGAAATGTTGAGAATAAAAGATAGAAGTGGGCGAGAAATGTTATTTGGGCCTACTAATGAAGAATTGATAACTGATATTTTTCAGTCATATGTAACTTCCTATAAAGAATTACCTAAAAACTTATATCATATTCAATGGAAATTTAGAGATGAGGTTAGACCCCGTTTTGGTGTCATGAGAGGTAGAGAATTTTTAATGAAAGATAATTACTCTTTTGATATCAGTGAGGAGGAGGCAAAAAACTCTTATAATAAAATGTTTAAAGCTTACATTAAAACATTTTTAAGAATGGGATTAACACCAATCTCTTTAAGAGCAGAAACTGGTCCAATAGGTGGGAATTTAAGTCATGAGTTTCAAATTTTAGCTAATACTGGTGAGAGCACCCTCTATTATGATAAAGAATTAGAGAGGTTGAATCCTGAAAAACTAGATCCAGATAATCTCCAGTCATATTATGCTGCAGTAGATGATCAACATGATGAAAATAATTGTTCTGTAAAAAAAGAAGATCTCAAAATTTCTAAAGGGATTGAGGTTGGTCATATATTTTATTTTGGTACTAAATATTCAGAGAAATTAAATGCTTATGTTCAAGATCAAAATGGTAAAAAGATACCAGTACATATGGGGTCTTATGGAATAGGTGTTTCAAGATTAGTGGGCGCTTTAATTGAGGCTAATCATGATGAAAAAGGAATTAAATGGCCAAAATCTGTTGCTCCGTTTACATTAAGTATAGTGAATTTAATGCCAGATGATCAAAATTGCAACACAAAGTCATTAGAATACTACTCTTACTTTATGAGCAATAACATAGATACTTTATATGATGAGAGAATTTGCAGTATTGGAAAAAAACTATCTGACAATGACCTCATAGGCACTCCTATACAAATCATAATAGGCAAAAGAGATTTAAGCGCAGGTGTAGTAGAGTTTAAAGACAGAATGTTAAATAAAAGTAAAAAAATTAAAATTGAAGAAGTAAAGAAAGTTATTTTAGAAAAAATAAATTCTTAATGTTTTCTAAGGCAGAGATTTTAATAATAAAACGTTTTTTATTTTCAAAAAAAACTGAAGGTTATGTTTCTGTTTTTTCTTGGTTTTCAATAATTGGAATTGCTTTAGGTGTAGCTGCTATTATTATTGTGATGTCTGTTATGAATGGCTTTAGGTCAAACTTAACTGAAAGGTTGATAGGTGTTAACTCTCACTTAAATATATACTCTTTTAATGATGAAATTAAAGAAGAGCAGATCGAAGAAATGAAAAATAAACTAAATATAAAAAAATATAAAAAAGTTTTTTCTTCAGTTGAAACACAAGGTTTAATAATAAAAGATAATACCTCTAACGGTGTGATAATTAGAGGATATAAGGAGATTAATTTTGATCATTATCTTTATGATAAGATAATTACAAAAAAAATATCATCAATTAGATTTAATAAAATTATTATAGGTGATGCTTTAGCTAATAAGTTAAACTTAAAAATAGGTGATAAATTAAAAATTGCAGTACCTAAAACTGACAAATCGTTATTAGGAAATATTCCAAGATTTAAAACTTTGATAATTGATGGAATATTTGATTTTGGAATGTATGAGTATGACTCTAATCTTGTTTTCATATCAATAGATCTTGCAAGAAAATTATTATTAATAGAAAATAATATTTTTAATAGAGTTGAATTTTATATAGAAAATCCATTACTTGTTGGAATCTTTAAGGATTCAATTGACCAATATATTACAAATAATAGTTTAGATTTGTATTCTTTATCCTGGATAGATAGAAATTCTTCTCTAATGAATGCTCTAAAAGTTGAGAAAAATGTAATGTTTTTAATTTTAACATTAATTATAATTGTTGCATCAATGAATATTATTTCAGGTTTAATTATTTTTGTTAAAGAAAAAAATAAAGATATAGGAATTTTAAAGACATTAGGTTTTAATAATTTCAGTATTTTAAAGATATTTTGTGTCATTGGTTTTGTAATTGGTTTGATTGGATCTATTTCAGGCACAATCATAGGAATAATGATTACTGAAAACCTTAACTATATCCAAGCTATACTTGAGAATTTATTAGACACTCAGCTTTTTTCTGAGGAGGTTTATTTTTTATCAACATTACCTTCTGATATTAAGTACCAAGAGGTGTTATTTGTGTTTTTAATTTCTATAACAATAACTATACTATCAACAATATTTCCAGCAATTAGAGCCTCTAATATAGATCCAATTGATACTTTAAAAAATGAATAATTTAATACAAACTAAGAATTTAAAAAAAAAATTTAATCTATCAAATAATAAAGAATTAATAATATTTGATAACTTAAACTTAAATATTGCTAACAATAGTATTACCTCTATAGTAGGACCTTCTGGATGTGGTAAATCCACTTTATTAAATATTTTAGGATTTCTTGACTCTGATTTTTTAGGGGATTATATTTTTGCTGGTAATAAGATTCAGAATATTAATGAAAATATTCTAAGCAATATCAGAAATCAAAAAATTGGTTTTATCCATCAGTTTTTCCATTTAATTCCTGAATTAAGTGTATTAGAAAATATTATTTTACCAGGTTTAATAAATAATAATAAAGAATCACTAATTTCTAAGGAAGCTAGTATTTTATTAGACTGTTTTGAAATGTTTGAAAAAAAAAATATTAAACCGAATAAATTATCTGGTGGAGAACAGCAACGTGTCGCTATAGCTAGATCCCTTATAAATAGACCTAATTTAATTCTTGCAGACGAAATGACAGGGAATTTAGATGAGAAAACAGCTGATGAAATTATTATTTTTTTTTTAAAATTTATTGAGAAGCATAATACCGCTCTAATCTTTGCGACTCATAATAGCAAATATGCTAAAATGGCAAATGCTCAATATGAATTAAAAAGCAAAAACTTAAGAATAAAATGAAAAAACCTTTTATACATCTAAGATCTTTGTCATCTTATTCTCTTTCTGAGAGTACACTTAAAATTAAAAAATTAGTAAGTTTAGCAAAAAAAAATAATATGCCAGCTTTAGCTATTACTGATAATAATAATATGTTCGGTGTATTTGAGTTTGCTCAAGAATGCGAGAATAATAATATCCAGCCAATAATAGGTACATCAATCAGTTTATTAGACATTAAGGGTAAGGAAAAAATTTCTCAGCTATCTTTTTTAGTAAAAAATGAAATTGGATATAAAAATTTAATTTACCTAAGTTCATTGTCTTATTTAAGCAAAAATTCTGAAGTAGGAATTTCTATTAATGATCTTGAAGGTCATGCAGAGGGACTTTTTTGTTATATTGGTGGTGATCTAAATCCTTTAATGTTTTTAGAAAAACAAAACAAAGACTCTGATAGTTTTATAAAAAAATTAAAAAAAATATTTGATATTAATTTTCTATTTGAGTTACAAAGAATTAATGATTCTGAGATAGATAATTTTGAAGATTTTTTAATTAATAAATCAAATCAATATCTAATTCCAATAATAGGGACAAATAATATTAAATTTGGTGATGAGGGAGAATTTTCAGCACATGATGCTTTATTATGTGTTGCTCAAAAAACTACTATTAATAGCGGAAGTAGAAAAACTTCAAACAATCAGATGGGATTTAAGAATAACCAAGAAATGAAAGAAATATTTCATGATATTCCTGAAGTTATTGAAAATAATTATAATGTTGCAATATCTTGTAATTACTATCCAAAAGAAGTTCCGCCTAAACTTCCTCGCTTTAAAAATGATCTTAATCTTTCTGAAAATGAATTATTAATTAAAATGTCTAATGTTGGTTTGGCTACTAAAATTAAAGAAAACAAGATCTCAGATAAAAAAACATATCAAGATAGGTTAAGATATGAAATTGATATTATAAATAAAATGGGATTTGCAGGTTATTTTTTAATAGTTTCTGATTTCGTGAATTGGGCAAAAAAAAATAACATTCCAGTTGGTCCAGGTAGAGGGTCTGGAGCAGGAAGTGTTACTGCTTGGTCATTAGGTATTACTGATTTAAATCCAATTAAATACAGCCTACTTTTTGAAAGATTTTTGAATCCTGAAAGAATTTCGATGCCAGATTTTGATATAGATTTCTGTCAGGTGAGAAGGGATGAAGTTATTGAGTATGTTAATAAAAAATATGGAAGTGAATCTGTAGCACATATAATTACATTTGGAACAATGGCCTCAAGGGCTGCTGTAAGGGATATAGGAAGAGTATTAGAAGTACCTTATGGTGAAGTTGATTCATTTGCAAAATTAATACCATTTAATCCTTCAAATCCTTTAACATTAGCTGAATCGATAAAGTCAGAAAAATCATTACGAGATATAATTGATACTGATGAGACTTTATCAAATGTAGTTGATATCAGTTTGAAATTAGAAGGTGTTCATCGCCATGCATCCACACACGCTGCAGGAGTAGTAATTGGTGATACAAGCCTATCTAATGTAGTTCCTTTGTATAAAGATCCAAATACTGAAACTAATGCAACGCAGTTCTCTATGAAGTATGTTGAAAAAGCAGGTTTAGTAAAATTTGATTTTTTAGGACTAACTACTCTTTCGATAATAAATGAATGTGTAAATCTTATACATAAAGAAAATCCTGAATTTGTATTAAATGATATTCCATTAGACGATATTAAAACTTTTCAGCAACTTAGCAAAGGTAATGCAGTTGGTGTCTTCCAGTTAGAAAGTAATGGTATGAGTAGTGTTTTAAAACAACTACAGCCAGATAAATTTGAAGAAATTATAGCAGTTGTCGCACTTTTTCGACCTGGCCCAATGGATAATATCCCTTCATTTTGTAATAGAAAACACGGTAGAGAAGAGATAGATTATATTCATCCGATGCTGAAAGAAGTATTAAAAGAGACTTATGGAATTATTGTGTACCAAGAGCAGGTAATGCAAATTGCTCAAGTTTTATCAAATTACACCTTAGGCGAAGCTGACTTATTAAGAAGAGCAATGGGGAAAAAAATTCAAAAAGAAATGGACGATCAAAAAATTAGATTCATAGAAGGGGCCTTAAAAAATGATATAAGCCAAAACGAGGCTTCAAAAATTTTTGATTTAGTTGATAAATTTGCTGGTTATGGATTTAATAAAAGTCACGCGGCAGGTTATGCTTTAATTTCTTACCAGACAGCATACTTAAAAGCAAATTTTCCTCATGAATTTATGACAGCTACTCTAAATTTTTCAATAGATAGAACAGATAAAATCATATCTTTAAAGCAAGAATTAGAAAAATTAGGTATTTCTTTTTTTAAACCTGATATAAATTATTCTAATGAAAAATTCTCAATTGAAAAAAAAAATAAAAACAAATCAATAAGATTTGGATTAAGTGCTATCAAGGGCGTTGGTGAGAAATCTATTACATCAGCGATTTATGTTAGAAAACAAAATGGAAATTACAAATCTGTTATTGATTTTTTAAAAAGAGTTGAAAGCGATGTAATCAACAAAAGACAACTTGAAAAATTAATACAATCAGGTTCGTTCGATTCAGTTGAAAAAAATAGATCAAAGCTTTTTTCTAACGTTCCTCAATTTGTAAATTTATTTGGCTCTAATGGTATTAAGGCAGACCAGAATCTTCTTTTTGAAGAAGAAGAAATTTCTTTTAGTGATAAAAATCTTTTTGAACAAAATACCCCTGAATGGAGTTCTGGAGAAAAATTAAAGAACGAGCTTGAAGTTGTTGGTTTTTATTTTACCGATCATCCACTTAAACATTATCCATATAAATTTTTTGAATTACAGAACATAGAATATTTCAAAGAAATTGATTTTGATGCAAGTATAAAAAAACTTAGATTATGTGGATCCATATTAGATATCAAAGAAAGATCAAACAAGGATGGTAGAAAATATGCTTTTGTAACAGTTTCTGAAATTAATTCACAATATGAATTATCCATATTTAGTGAAAACCTTAGTAAATTTAGATATATGTTAAAGGAGGGAAATTTGTTAATTTTTGATATTGATTTAGTAATGAACAATAAAGAGCCAAGATACATAATTAAATCAATTAAAAAACTAGAAAATGAGTTCAATGATGTAAATAAAAATATAAAAATATTTATTCAGTCTGAAAATTTACTCGAATTTAAAGATCAGTTACTCTCAAATAAGAAGTCTTCTAGATGCAACGTATCTATTTTTTTAAATATTGATAACAAATTAATTAGTTTAAAAACTGACAATAACTATTCAATTAAATCATATAAGCAATTAGATTTGCTAAAAAGTTCAAAAAAACTTGATTATCACATAGATATTTCTTGAAAATTTAAGTTTTAGTCATTAATACGTCTTTCAAAATCTAACACACAGAAAAAACCGGTGTTTTTGTTTCTGTGGAGGTTAAACCGGAGAAAACTATGAAATTACCTGAAGTTAAAATTGAAGATCTTCTTGAGGCCGGAGTGCATTTTGGTCATAACGTAAGAAGATGGAATCCAAAAATGGAAAATTATATTTTTGGAGTAAGAAACAATATACATATTTTTGATTTAAGAATTACTCTCGAGTCTCTAAATGCTTCTCTTTTAAAAATTCATGAAACTATTTCTAAATCTGGAAAAATTTTATTTGTAGGTACTAAAAAACAATGTGCAGAAACTATAAAAGAACTTGCTGAAACAAGTAATAATTTTTTTGTTAATAAAAGATGGCTAGGTGGAACCTTGACAAACTGGAAAACAATCTCAAATTCTATTAACAGACTAAATGATCTGGAAACTACTTTAAATGATCCTGCTTTTATTAATAGTGTGTCTAAAAAAGAATTATTAACAAGATCGAGAGAGAAGGATAAACTTCAATTAAACCTTGGCGGCATTAAAGATCTAAATGGCAAACCTGACTTAATTGTTATCTTTGATGTAATTAAAGATAAGTTGGCAGTACTAGAGGCAAAAAAACTCAATATACCAATTGTAGGAATTGTAGATACGAATGCAGACCCTGAACTAATAGATTATATAATCCCAGGAAATGATGATGCTATTAGATCTATAAATTTATATAAAAAATATTTTTTAGAGACAATAAATGATGCAAAACAGTTTTCTAAACAAAATATAGAAGCTGAAGCTGAGGCATCTAAGTAATTTAATATATTTAATACAGGAGTATAATGTCAGATTTAGATTTAATTAAAGAGTTGCGAGAAAAAACTGGAGCTGGTTTTCTTGATTGCAAAAATACTCTTAAGGAAAATAATAATAATATTGAAGAGTCTATTGACTCACTTAGGAAAAAAGGTCTAGCAAAAGCTTCAAAAAAATCTTCTAGAGAGGCTAAAGAAGGAGCTGTTGGTTTTTTTAGTAATGATAAAGTTTCAATAATTCTAAAAATCAACTCAGAGACTGATTTTTCTGCAAAAAGTGATACTTTTTTAGATTTTTTAGATTTTATTGGAAAAATAGCTCTAAAACAAAATGATAAAAGTTTAAATTTAGAAAATTTCTTAAATATTAAATATAATGATAAAAGTGTCTCTGATTTATTGAAAGAGATGATAGCTAAAATTGGTGAAAATCTAATTATTAATGATTTAAAGATTTTTAGTAATAAAGAATTAAATGTAAATTTTTATATTCATAATCCATATAGAAAAAATATTGGCAAAATAGTTTCTGCTGTATTCTTTTATAGTGATACTAAAAACGAAGAAATTACTACATTTTCTAAAAATATATGTATGCATATTGCTGCTTCTAAACCAGAGGCTATGGATATAGATCAATTATCTTCAACTGTAATTGAAAATGAAAAGAAAATTCAGCAAGAGATGATTCAGGACTCTGGAAAACCCTCTAATGTTATGGAAAAAATTCTAAAAGGTAAGATGAAAAAATACTATAGCGAAGTTACTTTATTGAATCAAAATTTTGTTATTGATCCAGATAAAACCATTAAAGAAGCAATAAATGATTTTAATTCTTTAAATAAATTTGATTTAAAATCATACGCTTTAATTTCTCTTTAAACAATGAAAACAATGAAGGAAAGAATACTCATAAAACTATCTGGTGAAGCTTTAATGGGTAGATCAGGTTATGGAATTGATGTTTCTACAATTAATTTTATTTCTAGTGAAATAAAAAAAGTAGCTATGTTAGAATATCAAATTTGCTTAATAATTGGTGGAGGAAATATATTTAGGGGTGTTAAAGGCGCATCAGAAGGTATAGATCGTTCAACATCAGATTATATGGGTATGTTGGCAACAATTATGAATGCTTTATCACTCCAGAGTTGTTTAGAACAAATTGATTTACCAACAAGAGTTCAATCAGCTATATCTATGTCTCAAATTGCAGAGCCATATATTAAAAGAAAAGCAGTAAGACATCTTGAAAAAAATAGAATAGTTATTTTTGCTGCAGGTACAGGAAATCCTTTTTTTTCAACTGATACAGCAGCATCATTAAGAGCTTCAGAAATGAATTGTATAAAAATAATTAAAGCCACTAAAGTTGATGGTATTTACGATAGTGACCCTAATTTAAATAATAATGCAAAATTAATAGAGAATATTAGCTATTCTGATGTAATTAATAAAAACCTAAGAATTATGGATCTTACTGCAATTAGTTTAGCAAAAGAATCAAATATTCCAATATATATAACCAACATTTTTAAAGAGGATTCTCTTATTAGGGCTTTGAAAGAAGAGGGGAAATATAGTAAAATACATTAGATATGAATTTAGATGATTTAAATAAAAAAATGGATGGTTCAATAAAGCATTTAGAAAAAGAATTTCAAACAATTAGAACATCTAGAGCAAGTCCATCTATGTTGGAAAATATATTTATTGATGCTTATGGAGCAAAAACGCCTTTGAGTCAGTTAGGTAATATTTCCACACCAGATTCTAGTATGCTTACTATACAAGTTTGGGATACCAGTCATTTAAAGAATATAGAAAATTCAATATTAGAGTCTAACTTAGGAATAAATCCACAAATTGATGGTGCATTAATTAGACTGCCTATTCCA
>Ga0233427_10001940_pt1 | contig 20669 bp, 19 predicted proteins | sample SI_118_April2016_5_FD_179885 | JGI IMG/M metagenome (GOLD analysis project Ga0233427, IMG submission 179885) | Seawater microbial communities from Saanich Inlet, British Columbia, Canada - SI_118_April2016_100_MG | ecosystem: Environmental > Aquatic > Marine > Inlet | place: Canada: British...
TTCATATTTCTCTATTTTACGCAACAACGCAAAACGCGAAATACCTAATGTGCGAGCTGCTGCAGTTCTGTTTCCTGATTCCAATTCGAGCACTTGCAAAATAGCTTGAATCTCGACTGCCCTAACCCTCTCTGGCAATGTGGCACGCTCGTCAAAGCGGACACCTTCTTTGGACTCCGCCTGAGATACCGCAGAGGACAACTCTTTGACATCTACTTCGCCACGGTCGAGCATGCTTAAGCGTTGAATTTCATTGCGTAACTCGCGGATGTTTCCTGGCCAAGAGTAAGACTGCATCGCGACTAGCGCAGCTTCTGAAAACGAGCGTGGCTCGCGCCCTGCTTCGTCGGAAACTTGCTCCATGAGATACTCCACTAACTGAGGAATGTCGCCCTTGCGTTCGCGCAATGCCGGAACATGCAAGCCAACAACCTTTAGGCGGTAATACAAGTCTTCACGAAATGAACCGCGCTTCACGTTACGCAACAAATCTTGATGGGTCGCGGCAATCACCCTAACTTTTACCTTAATAACCTTATCTGAACCAATGGGACGCACTTCGCCTTCTTGCAAAACCCGAAGTAAGCGAGTTTGCATCGCCTCTGACATTTCAGCGACTTCGTCCAAGAAAATAGTGCCGCCGTCGGCTTCGACGAAGCAACCTTTGCGGTCGTGAGTTGCGCCAGTAAACGCGCCCTTAACATGACCAAATAGTTCAGACTCGAGCAGAGTGTCGGAAAGTGCGCCACAGTTTTCAGTAACAAAAGGTGCGGCAGCGTTGTCGGACTGAAAATGCAAGGCACGAGCAACAAGCTCTTTTCCGGTTCCGCTTTCGCCATCGATGACAACCGGCACATCACTAGCGATGACCTTTTCGATATTCTCGAACAGCTCTCGCATCACTACCGAAGTACCTATCATGCCCGGGAAGCGAGGGGTATCGAGATGTTCTAGATTTGACGTTTCAGTGTGGCTAGCCGATTTCTTCTGCAACAACACATTACGTCGGCGTACATTAATTAATTGCTGGTGCTGCTGTAGGTTCGCAAAATTCAACGCCGATATTGCTGCAAGCGACTGCAGCATTTCGCTTTCTCCGGAACCAAATGCGCCACGAGTCAATCGATGGTCAATCGCCAGCACGCCTAGGACATCACCTTGAAAGCGTAAAGCTACTGCCACCACTGATCGCAAGCCTAGGTCAGAGATGGACTCAACACCAGAGAACTGACTATCCGCGGCAGCGTCTTCTACGATCACCGGCACCTCAGAATCAACCGCGCGTTCAATTAAGGTTTGCGAAAACTTTTCTTCGGGTGAAGCAACTATTTCGTGAGCGAAATTACGCGCCATAGAATATGCGACTTTCCCATCTTCGAGAATAAACATAAAACCACGTTCAGCGCGACACATGCTCACTGCAGCGTCAACGACCATCGCCGAGAGTTGAGGGATGCGCTCTTCGAATTGAAAATTCTTCACCGTCGACATCAGGGTGTTAAGGATTTGTTGCTCGCGCGTCAAGCGTTGAGTCTGAGTCGACTCGACCGAGTCAAGGCGTTGCTCAATCCCACCATACAACTGCAAAGTGGTGCTACCGATTCGCAGCACATCACTGAACGAAAACAGCTGACGCAAAACGCGTTGTCCTCCAATCCAGCTGCCATTTCGCGAATCTAGGTCGACCACAAAAATTTGATCCCCAACCACTTCAATACGGCAATGATGACGCGACGCGAGCGGATCGTCGATACGAATATCGCAGTCTTGACCACGCCCCACTACTGCAACATTCGTGGTTATTTTAATCACCTGTTGCAATTGGTCGCGCTCGAGCATAACCTCCAATGGAACTTGCATACTGTAAGGATACCCTAAATGGATAAATGGTGGAAGAACGGAGTTGCTTTTTCATGCACACAATGCGCGAAGTGTTGCAGTGCCCGTGATGATGCGTCTTATGTATATGTCAACCAGGGCGAACGTCAGCTTATGGCTAAAGAATTGCAGCTGCCGCTCGCCACGTTCACCAAGCGCTACGCGCGCCGCGCAGCCGATGGGAAGTATTATCTGAACTTCGTTGATGGGCACTGTATTTTCTTAGAGGATAAAAAGTGCACTATGCATCACATTAAGCCAACGCAATGCCGCACCTGGCCATTTTGGGAGGAAGCAATGGCCTCTAAGGCTGAATATAAGAAACAGGTGCTAGATTTCTGTCCGGGTAGCAATGTTGATTCACCAGTCGTCAAGGCAGACGACATTCAGAAGCAGATTAATGAAACCGAAGACGCTTTTTTTGAAGTATAGTCCCCTCTGCCGTTTTAGCTTGGTTAGAATATGTGGCAATCATGGCGGAAAACACTAAAGAATTCACTCTGCAAGTTATAAATCTGAATAAGTTTTATGACCGGACTCAGATATTGCATGACATTACATTGTCTTTTTATGCTGGTGCCAAGATCGGAATGATTGGCGCTAACGGTTCTGGCAAAACGACTCTGCTGCGCATACTTGCCGGCGCCGATGACGAATTCGACGGCCAGCGCATTCAAATGAATGGGAAGTCGATTGGTTACGTTTCTCAAGAGCCAGTGCTCGAAGCTAAAAAAACCGTTAAAGAGGTCCTCGACGATTCCGTTGCACATATTCACGCCATCACCGATCGCTATAACGAGATTTGTGTTTTGATGGGCGAAGCTAACGGTGACGAACTAGAAAAACTATCTAACGAGTTCGATCGACTGCAGATTGAAATCGACATGCACAACATGTGGGAAGTAGACCGCTTGCTAGAGATATCCGCGACGGCTCTCGATTTGCCTCCAATGGATCGTGAATGTGGTGTTCTATCAGGTGGCGAGGCACGCCGTGTTGCTTTGTGTAAAACGCTGATCGAATCTCCTGACATCTTACTGCTCGACGAGCCCACCAACCACCTTGATGCGGCGACTACTGCGTGGCTCGAACATCATTTGTCTAACTATGGTGGCCTCGTTATTGTGATTACTCACGACCGTTATTTTCTGGACAATGTGGTCGACTGGATGCTCGAAATTGAACGGGGTCGCGCCACGCCATATAAAGGCAACTATTCGACCTATCTCGAAGCCAAAGAAAAGGAGTTAGCGCTTAGCGACCGTCAGCACGAGAAGCGTCGCAAGCGTTTAAAGTCAGAACTCGAGTGGGTGCGAAGCAATACTAAAGCCAAAGGCACTAAATCTAAATCACGGCTTAAGCGCTACGATCAGCTAGTTGAAGAACAGCAAAGCCTCAAGCCGGACATGATTGACTTGGCAATTCCTTCCGGACCGCGTCTTGGTAATAAGGTTATCGATTTTGTTAATGTTAAGAAAGCTTATGGCGAGCAGGTCCTCGTTAAAGATCTAAGTTTTGAAATGCCTCCGGGTGCTCTTATTGGAGTTATTGGCCCCAACGGTGCCGGTAAAACCACTTTGATGAAAATGATTGTTGGGCTTGAACAAGCCGACTCTGGTGTAATCACCCAAGGGTCAACTATTGAAGCCTGCTTTGTTGACCAGCGTCGCTCTGAACTGTCTGATGAGAATACTGTCTACGAAGAAATCTCTGGTGGTGTAGAGTTCTTGCCATTCGGTTCAGGAGAAATTCAGTCTCGCGCTTATGTTTCGCGATTTAATTTCAAGGGGTCTGACCAAGAGAAAATAGTTGGCAACCTTTCGGGTGGTCAACGAAACCGCGTGCAATTAGCGAAGATGCTGCGTGTCGGCGGTAACTTAATTATTCTCGACGAGCCGACCAACGACCTCGACTTGCCCACCACTCGCGTTCTTGAAGAAGCTATCGAGCATTACGCTGGTTGCATGCTGATTGTGAGTCACGACCGTTACTTCTTAGATCGCATTTGTACTCACATTTTGGCATTTGAGGGCGACGGCGAAATCGAATTCTTCTTCGGCAACTACTCAGAGTATGCCGAATGGCTTGAGCAACGCCGTCTTGATGCTGGCGAGGGCCCAGAATCGAACTCGGCTAAATACCGCAAGATGAGTCTTTAGGCTAAAGTCTTAACTTTAGAACCTGCGACGATGTTTAATACCGAATCATCGCTACGCACCCAGCATTTCGTACCCGAATCATAGTCGGCAGCGCGCAACAGCAATTTTGCAGGTTGATTGTCAACCAAACAATCTTGCTCGCGGACATGGTCAATACCCCGCCACGCACGTACGAAAGGGTTGTCGTCCCACTCTGCTGCCAAAGTGCTCGCTTGCATATGCCCTGGGTAAATGGTGGTCGACATCGGCAGGCTAAACAACACGTTCATAATAGAATGATGAATGTCGTCAAAGCTAGTGTGATCGGGTGCCTGAGTGCCACCAACCGAACCCGCAAACAAGGTGTCTCCGGTGAATAGTGCTTGCTCGTTTATATAAAAAGCTAATTGCCCACTAGTGTGCCCAGGGATGTGCAGGCAGTTTATCTCGAGATCACCACACTGAATGATTTCCTTATCCGCAAGCGACCTAATCTCGCCATCAATTAAAGACTTCTCATTTTGATGGGCACAAACCGAGCACTGATACGTTTCACGGTAATGTGAATTATTAGCGACGTGGTCATAATGATGATGAGTGCATAGCACATGCCGCAAAGTCAAATTGTTTGCCACGATAAACGCATCGATTTCGGCCGAAGGCGCCCCGCTATCTATCAACACTGCATCGCCGCCCACTTTGTCGGCGACTATCCAAGAATTCGACAGCCAGTGCGCGTCACGCGTGCTGTGAATGAGCATTAAATCTTATGGATCTGCAGCTGTGGATATGGCAAATCAATGTTCGCCGCCTCAAGCGCAGCTTTAGCATCGCGCATCAACTGCTGCTTACAAGAGCCACTGTCAGAGCGTTGGCACCACACGCGAAGAGCCCAATTTACGGATGAATCGCCAAGTGCCAACAACAGCACATCACCGTCCTTCTCTGACAGGCGATAAGGGTTCGCGGCCACAACCTTCTCGAAGATGGCACGCGTTACATCGATATCGGCGTCGTAACTGGTGCCCACTTCTATCTGTGCGCGTCGCGTATCGTGATAGCTTAGGTTTTCTATTGTCTTGCCGAACACATTTGAATTTGGCACGATCAATCGACGGTTATCGAAGGTATCGATTGCTGTTGAGAATAAATCAATCTCAAAGACTACGCCGCTTACTCCGGCGACATTAATAGAGTCCCCGACCTTGAACGGTCGGAAGATAAGTAACATTACACCAGACGCGAAATGGCCTAAGGTACCCTGCAATGCCATACCTATAGCCAAACCCATTGCACCGAGAACTACTGCAAAACTGCTAACGTCGATACCAAAAGTATCGAGAACGAACATCGCTGTAATACCGAGCACTGCCCACCGCGCCATCTTTGAAAAGAAACGCGTTAAAGTTTGATCTATCTTTGAGCGTTCGCAGACATTACGCACAATACGCGTAACCCAACTCGAACCCAGCATGCCGAAAATTGCGACTAGCAGCGCCAAGATAACCTCAGAGCCGTAATCCCAAATGAGTGGCCAATCTATTGAATCGGGCATGATACTCCGTTTTTGAGATTGTATTGTTGGTGGTATTCTTCAGCACGAATAAACTCAACAGCATCTCCGATTATCGTCGCCACAGGGCGTGGCAATTTGTTGCTATCGTCTAGAGCCGTTTTAGCTGCAACGGCAATTTGTCGTTGCCCATCGTCATGCACGAAAATAGCGGTGCGGTATTGCGTACCTCTATCTGGACCCTGACGATTAACTTGTGTGGCATCGTGATTGGCAAAGAAAATATCAAGTAACTGGCTATAACTAACCACTTTGGGATCAAAAGTTATATGCACCGCTTCAGCGTGGCCGGTATCGCCAGAGCATACCTCTCTATAAGTCGCACGTGCATTGTCACCGCCGGTATATCCGACCTCTGTCGACAACACACCTTCAGTCGCCATAAACACGGACTCTACGCCCCAGAAACATCCGGCGGCAAATGTGGCTTGATTACTTTCAGTCATTGCAATGTATTGTTGATTAGAACACGACGTGATTAAAGTAGCAAAAACTAATGTGCACAATAATTTCATGAACATAGTATATCTAATCGATGCCGAATATGTCTTAAACTACCACCATGGCTTTTAGCTGCACCGCTCTACTCATTTTGTCCCTCGCGCAAACACCGTCTACTCCTGCTTCCGCAATGCCCATTATTCCGCCTGAAAAAGTTGAACAATTTGCCCGCCTCGCTCTTGGCGCAGTGGTGCAGGCCTACCCCAACAAGCCTTCGCACACCATAATCAGCGACGAAGATTTACTGACGCCAGCCCAACGGCATCCGGTATTTTGGGGGTCTTTTGACTGGCACTCCGCCGTCCACAGCCACTGGCTATTAGTGCGGTTGCTTAAACTTTACCCAGACAATGCCGTTGCCAGCGATATCCGTGGATATCTGAATGGCGTTTTTACCAAAGAAAAATTACAGGGTGAGGCCGATTACTTTCACCTCAAAGACACGCAAGGTTTTGAACGCATGTACGGCTGGGCGTGGTTATTGCAACTTGCCCGCGAGCTCGACTCTTTTGCCGACGATGAAGATGCCGCGCGTTGGCGTGAACACATTCGCCCTTTAGAAGATGTCATTGTCGAGCTCACTCTTAATTATTTACCGCGCCTAAAACATCCGATTCGCACGGGCACCCATCCTGACACTAGTTTTGCATTGTCATTCGCTATTGACTACGCACGACAAACGGATCACTCTGAGCTGCTTGGCTTAGCCATAAATCGCGCCCGCAGTTATTACTCAAGCGACAAGAACTACCCTGCCTCTTACGAACCCTCTGGCGAAGATTTTTTCTCGTCGGCGCTAAATGAAGCAGACCTTATGCGCCGAATAATGCATGCCAGCGATTTTGAAGATTGGCTCAATGAGTTTTTGCCTAACATCAGCACCACGGGTGCCATTAACTTACTTACCCCAGTCGCCGTCACCGACGTTGAAGACGGTCGCTTGGTGCACTTGGCGGGTCTCAACTTGTCTCGAGCATGGACGCTATCGGGTATTGCATCAGCGCTCGACGAACAGCCGCAAGTGCAACGCGTACTACGTGCCGCGAGTGAAAGGCATCTGCAAGCTGGCTTAGATTATGTGTTCAGCGGCCACTTCATGGGTGAACATTGGTTGGCCTCCTTTGCCGTGTATCACATGACCGGCGCTGGCCTTAACTAAACTACTCGCCTTTGAATTGCGGTTTGCGCTTTTCGGCGAAAGCGGACAGCGCCTCAAGACGGTCACTAGTCGGAATAATCCGTGAATAACACTCTGCTTCTTGTTCAAGGGCCGCGTCGATAGCCAGATCATAGCCCAAGTCAATGGCTGCTTTAGCCGCTTGTAACGCAAGGGGTCCGTTGGCGAGCAACTGTTCAACAAGTGCATCTGCGGCCTGTTGCAAACTGCCTGAATCAGCAATCTGATTCACTAGTCCGCATTCTAGAGCCTCGCTGGCTGACATTCGTTTTGACAGCAACACCATTTCTTTAGCCTTGGCGACGCCCACTAAACGCGGTAGGCGAACGCATCCTCCTGCGCCAGGAATAATTGCTAAAGAGGTTTCGGTCAATCCTATGAGAGATTGTGCATTCATAACTCGCAAATCACAAGCAAGAGACATTTCGCAGCCACCACCAAAAGCGTGACCGTTAATAATCGCCAAAGTCGGTTGCGGTAAATGAGCTATGTCGTTCATCGTGCCGCGAATGTTTCTCAAGAACTCTACGACCTGTTCTTCGCGCATACCCCGTCGCTCTTTCAAATCTGCGCCAGCGCAAAAAGCTTTATCGCCAGCGCCCGTAAGGGTGACTACCCAAATATCTTTGCGAACTGCAATGTCTGACAATATTTCGCGCAAACGCAACAATGTCGGGAGACTAAGCGCATTGCGCGCTTCAGGACGGTTGATGGTAATACATGCGATATTGTTTTCGCATATCACTTCAACTAAGGAAGAATCGCTCATGGGCATAGTTTAGCTCCGCGAGCCAAAGGTTTATTCAATACCGAAGACAAGAAGTCGCTAGCTGCATCAATCGCGGTAAGTGAGGTTTGAGTAGGAGCACAATCGTTACGCTGCGCTAAATCGAATAAAGCGCCTGTAGCTAAGTTGCCACTCGCCCCAGGCGCAAAAGGACATCCGCCAGTGCCGCCTGCGGACGCATCAAAAAATTCAACGCCAAGCTTCAGCCCCTCGGCGCAATTCTCTAAAGCATTGCTATAAGTGTCATGCATGTGCAAGCCGATTTTATCTATAGGCAGATAACGCTGGGCACCCTCAATAATTTCGTGCACTAATTCAGGGCGCCCAACGCCAACCGTATCGGATAGCACCACACGCTCAACTCCCATTTCGGCACTTGCCGCCACTAATTCAGCAACAAGGTTTTTTTCAACCACAGACTGCGGAGAGCCGAACGCCATCGATAAGTACATACGCACCGGCACACCATCGCGCTTAGCTGCAGCAACAATTTCGCTATTAACCTGGACAGCATCATCAACGCTCATTCCGGAGTTGGCGCGCGAGAATTCTTGATTAGCGCCAATCACCGCGGTAATAGCATCAAGGCCACTATCGCTAAATGTTTCGTAGCCACGCATATTCATCACCAAACCAACCAAAGGGATGCCCTCACGCCACTCGGCACTCTTCAACCTGTGGCATAGCTCGACGGCATCCGCAAACTGCGGCACACGATCAGCCCTCACAAAGGAAGTAACCTCTAGCGAATCTGGCTTCGTCTGAGCCAACAATTCAAGCAGGCGCATTTTTTGATCCGTCGAAAAAATAGTTTTTTCATTTTGCAGCCCGTCACGCGCAGCGACTTCATGGATTTTCATTATTTATATTTTGGCGTGTGGCTAGCAATCTTAATCGTTTTAGCAATAATCGCGCGCGCCCACTTTTTTCTGCCAGTCAAGGTATAGCTAGGTAAATAATTTTTCAAGAAGCGCCAGCGGTCGGTCAGGCTAACGGACGACGGAGCAGAGAAATTAAGAGCGGACAAATCTTTCACGAACCAGCGGTGATGCGGATTACGTTCACGCACCACTCTTTCGAGATCAATAAAGTGCGGCTGCCCCCAGCGCTTGTCGTGCTCGTACTCGTGGGCGGCCACAATCAGATGACAGCAATATAAGTCTTTGTGGAAATACCCAGAAACATGAAAACGTTTTATCATTCCGGCAAGGTCTTCAATGATTTGCAGACGAACCTGCTGCGCAGACAAGCCGTCCAATTCTGGATAGCCACCTGCAAGGAATACGTCGAGAGTCGGGCCCTTGATTTCGCGAGTAATCACAAAAGACAACCGCGGGCAACTCAAAAAATTAGTCGACTCACCGAAAGCAACTGGCTGTGGCACATCAAATCCGTTGCGGCGCATCATGTTTGCCGAGTCCCACTCGCGATGTCCTGGGCTTACCACCCATTGCCCAGCTAGTGAAAAACGCGATCTCCAAGGAATCTTTTTGTGGACTTTCAGGAACCACACTTCGTTTTCTGCTTCTACTCTGTATGTCATGCGCATACCAGCATCTCGCGCCACGTCCTCGCCGACAAAAGCCATTGCTCCCTCAAGTGTGTCTAGCTTTAATTCAGTCAATTGGGCAACATCTTTTTCACATGCTAGAACCCGACCATCGTCAAGGCTAACCGTAGCCGAGAAGTCTTTTTGGTACTTTTTAGGGTCGCGCGTCAAACTCATAGTGTAATCTTCGACAATCCCCCTTGTTCAAGCAAGGAGAACTGCTTAATCTTTGTAAAATCATGGGCTTAACCCACTCCCGTCACCCATCAAATACAGCCAATCATGGCAACCGACAATCACGAAAACAGCGAACTTAACCCGTTCCTGCAAATGACGAAGAGACTTGAGAAGGCATCGAGCCTAATCTCAGTCGACGCCGGCGTTTACAAAATTCTCGCCGAACCTTTTCAGGAACTGGCTGTATCTATTCCGGTGCGCATGGACGACGGTTCCCTGCGTGTGTTTACAGGCTACCGCGTTCAGCACTCAGTCGCACGCGGTCCTGCTAAGGGGGGTATTCGTTATTCACCAGAAGTCAACCTCGATGAAGTGCGCGCGCTATCCGCATGGATGACCTGGAAGTGCGCGGTAGTCAACGTTCCATTTGGCGGCGGCAAAGGCGGCATCATTTGTGACCCGCGTCGCATGTCGCAAGGCGAGCTCGAACGACTAACACGCCGTTACACCTCGAGCTTGTTAGACATCATCGGCCCCGAGCGCGACGTGCCTGCTCCTGACATGAACACTAACTCGCAAACGATGGCGTGGTTCATGGATACTTATTCGATACACACACGCGCGACTTGCACCGCTGCTGTTACGGGTAAACCAATTGGCCTCGGCGGTTCATTAGGGCGCAACGAAGCAACTGGTTTGGGTGTGGCAATCATCGCACGTGAATCTCTAAAATACAAAAATTTACCTAGTGAAGGCTGCACTGTAGTTGTTCAGGGTTCGGGTAACGTAGGTGGCTTAGCTGCCAAGTTCATGCACGACATGAAACATAAAGTCATTGCCATCTCTGATATGTATGGCGGCATCCACGACCCTAGCGGGCTTGATATGCCGAAGGTGCTTGATTGGTTGCAAGAAAAAGGCAAGCTTCAGGGATTCCCAGGCACGACTGACATTGACAACAATCAGTTGCTAGCGCTTGAGTGTGATGTACTAATACCAGCGGCCACCGAAAATCAAATAACTTCAGTAAACGCGGCCGACATTAAGGCTAAAGTTATCGTCGAAGGCGCCAATGGCCCCACATCTGACGAAGCCGATATGATCCTTGAAGCCAATGGCGTCTTTGTTGCGCCAGACATTTTAGCGAACGCCGGCGGCGTAACGGTATCCTACTTCGAGTGGGTGCAAAACCGCATGGGATACTTCTGGGAAGAAAAAGATGTGCTCGACCGCATGGAGCGTATCCTGGTTGATTCTTTCAACGACGTTGTGGCTTCATCTGAGCGCAATGAAACGAGTGCGCGAATTGGCGCTTATTGCCTAGCTGTAGAACGAGTCGCTTACTCGCATGAAATGAGAGGTATGTATGCTTAACGATAATAACCCAATCGAAGAACCACAGGCGCCATCACCAGCGCTGTCCGACGACAACCCATTCGCCTCAATGATGGAACGTTTCGATGAGGCCGCACAGCTTCTCGGACTCGATCCTGACTTATACATGTTGTTGCGTCGCCCCGACCGCGAGTTTAAGTTTGCGATTCCGGTGCAACTTGACAGCGGCGAGATTGAAGTCTTCTCTGGCTTTCGCATCCGCCACAACTTGTCTTTAGGTCCATGCCTCGGTGGCTTGCGCTTTGACAAAAACGTTAACCGTGACGAGTTACGTGCCCTGGCAGCATGGACGACCTGGAAATGCTCCGCCTTGAACGTACCGTTTGGTGGTTCAATGGGTGGCGTTAACTTCGAACCGCGTGAGCACAGCGATGCTGTAGTTGAAAAAGTTGTACGTCGTTACACCTCTGGTGTTAACGACCTCATCGGCCCTGAACGCGACATACTCATCCCTGACTTACACACTAACGAACGCATGATGGCATGGGCGATGGACACCTATTCGATGCATGCTCGACATACTGTAAATGCCGTTGTGGTTGGCAAGCCACTGGGATTGGGTGGTACACAATTGCGCAACTCGGCCATTGGTCGCGGAGTACGCGTAGTAATGGAGATGCGTCTTTCAGAAATGAACATCAACGAAAAAGTTGATGTAGTGATTCAGGGTGCTGGGCAAGTGGCCTCGCAAACTGCTCTCGAGCTAGAGCGCAATGGCCACAAAATTATCGGGATGGGCGATTTACAGGCTTGCTTTCATAATGCTGACGGCATTGATGTTGCAGCTTTGGTTCAGTACCGTGAAAACCACGGCTCATTGGCTGGCTTTAAAGGCGGCGACCTTATTGATAACGCCGAGCTCTTAAGTCTCGCTTGCGACGTATTAATTCCTGCCGCAGCATCTAATCAGATTACGGGTAAAAATGCCGATACGATTAACGCCAAGCTAGTCGTAGAAGCAGCAAACGGACCCACCACCAAGCGCGCCGACAACATTCTTGAAAAGCGTGGTATCCCCATTGTGCCAGACTTGCTTGGCAACAGTGGTTCGGTGATTATCGCCTACTTCGAATGGGTGCAAAACCGTGCGGGATACTATTGGCCAATCGAATTAGTCGAAGAGCGTCTCGACCGCATGATTATCGCCGCTTACGACAAGGCGCGTGTTGCAGCGGGCAAGCACAATGTTGGGTTACGCCTTGCAACCTGTATGCTCGGAGTTGAGCGTGTAGCCTACTTCGACAAGCTGCGCGGCATCTATGGCTAAATACTAGTCGGAGCCCGGGCCAGCAGCTTCACCCCAATGGAGTTTCGAGCGCAAGCGAGCATAGAAACGGTTCTTCGGGTCGACAACTAATTTCAGGGTGCGACTACTCGGGCCAATTCTGACACGGTCACCTGGTTGCAAATTGCCTTCTAGGTGACCGTCGCTATTTAGAGTTCCTGACGAATTAATTCTCAAGCTGAAATGGCGATCACTGCGTAGTATTAGCGGGCGCATTGCCAAAGTGTGAGCGGCCAAGGGCTGTACCACTAATGCTTCGAGGGTCGGGGCTAAAATTGGACCGCCCGCCGACAGGTTATAGGCCGTTGAGCCAGTAGCTGTGGATACTATCAGGCCGTCACCAAAGTAAGAACAAACCGGACGGCGTTCGTCGACCAGCTCGATACTCATCATCGACTCTTCTGGGAGTCGCGTAACCACGATTTCATTGAGTACATGCGAATCGAGGACCACTTCACCCTTGCGCTTTACAGAAAAGGACATCAAAGCTCGACGTTCGATTCGATACTTGTCATCAAATAAATCGTTAAGCACCGTCTCGAGTCGCGACGGAGAAACAGCGGACAAGAATCCTACGCGCCCTACATTTACGCCCAGCACTGGCACACGTCGGCGCTGCAAACGATGGGATGTCGCGAGAATGGCGCCATCGCCACCAATAACGATAACCAAGTCGGGCTTGGATTCTATCGCTTTGTAAGTTGCCTTTAAATCGACGGTGACTATTACGTTTTTATCGGCGAGCAAAGTTTTGGCAGCAGTAGCAAGCTCGCCAACTTTATCTTTGGTCTTATCGCCAAGTATCAACACATGCGGACGGCGCGTCGTTGGCAGTAACGGTGTGGTCTCAGGAGCCATCTAACTTCCTACCTTGGTGGCTGATGTTTTTAATTGACTATGCCATGACTGCATAAGCGAATCTGCATCAAGCCCACAACGCAGTAACTGCTCTTCGCGAGTATTCATATGTGCGATGAAATCATCTGGTACGCCGTGCAAAGAGTGACGGCATTGGCGTTGTCTTGTCAAACAAGAATTCTTAGACAACAGCTCGGCCACCGCAGAGCCAAAACCTCCGAGCACCGAATGCTCTTCTACCGTAGCTATAAAATCATAATCAGTAGCAGCATTCAAAATGGCTTGTTCGTCAAGAGGCTTAACGAATCGCGCGTCATAGACCTTGAGCGAAATGCCATGTAAGCGCTGCAACTCTTCTGCGGCGGCAACGGCCTGATTCACAACGTCTCCTAAGGCAAACACCACTCCATCGCTTCCTTGGCGCAAACATTCGGCGCGTCCAGCAACTAGCGGTTCGCGCAAATCTTGAGGAATGAAAGATTCGGCTTCGGCATTGGCACGCGGCCACCGAATCGCCCATGGCCCTTTACTATTCACCGCCAAATTCAACATGCGGTCGAGATCGGCAGCGTCGCGCGGCGCACACAAGGTAAACCCAGGGAAAGCGCGCAAGTAGGCAAGGTCGTACAAACCCATATGCGTTGGACCGTCTTGCCCCACTAAACCAGCGCGGTCGAGCGCGAACACGACGCTTTCTTTTTGCAGAGCGACTTCTTGGAAAACTTGGTCGTATCCTCGTTGCAGGAAAGTCGAGTAAATAGCTACTACCGGTCGCTTACCAGCGGTTGCAAGGCCACCCGCCAACGCTACGGCGTGTTGCTCAGTTATACCGGTATCGTGAAAGCGCTCCGCAAAGCGCGTTGAAAACTCGCCAAGACCCGTTCCGGATGGCATACCTGCAGTGATGGCATGAACATGCTGATTTTTATCTGCCAACGCGCATAAGCTTTGTGAAAATGCCGCTGTAAAAGATTGTTTCGACTGCCCTGGCCCCGGCGATGCAGCAGCAGGCACTTTGGACGGCGGCTTAACACCATGTGCGCGTTCGGGATCGTCGGACGCTGGGTCGAAGCCTTTGCCTTTTTCTGTCAAGAGATGCACCAACGTAACTCCCTTAAACTTTTTAGCGCGTTCGAGTGCGTCTACCACGACATCTAAGTCATGGCCATCTAATGGGCCAATGTAGTTAACGCCAAGCTCTTCGAAAATATGCCCTGGAACCATAACGTGTCGCAACACCTCGCCGATTTCGTCCATGCGGCTGCCTACGATTGGCAGCTTGTGAGCTAAGGCCGACAAACGCTCATAGGTTTTGTGCAACGTTTGCGACGAACGAATACGCGACAAATAGCGCGCCATCGCGCCAACTGATTTAGCGATAGACCATTCGTTGTCGTTAAGCACCACAACCATTCGCGCATCGTTATCAGAGGCTTGGTTGATGCCTTCGAAAGCGACTCCTGAGCCAAAAGCTGCGTCACCAATTAACGCTACCGACCATGGGTCGTCGCCGTCATCGGAGCTGCCCTTCATGCCTGCTGCAAGTCCTGAGGCGAAAGAGATGGATGTGCCAGCGTGACCAGCTGTCAGCATATCGTATGGCGATTCATCACGGTTAATGAAACCCGACATGCCATTCGTTTGGCGCAAGCTATCAAAGCCGGCAGCGCGACCCGTAAGTATTTTGTGCGGGTAGCATTGATGGCTCACATCAAACACCAGCTTGTCTTTAGAAAAATCAAAGACCTTATGCAGGGCCACAGTGATTTCGACGACTCCTAAATTTGAACCAAGATGCCCGCCACTCGCACTAACCTTTTGGATTAAGAAACTACGCATTTCCGCGCACAAAGCTTCAAGCTCAGTGAGGGAGCGCCCATCTAAATCTTTAGGCGAAGTAATGTTGCACGAGTGCAGTGGTTTCATGGTTCGCTGTATTCTATCCTAAAAGCTACGGTCTAGCAAAAAGCTAGGCAACTGATTTAATGGGTTTGATGATTCTACACCAAGTTGCTGCAAGCCCTTCTCGGCCGCAGCACACTGTTGAGCAGCAAATTCACGCGCCTCGTCGAGGCCGAGCACGCTAACCGCTGTTGGCTTTTGCGCGGCATCGTCTTTGCCCGCAGTCTTGCCAAGCTGCTCACTATCTGCAGTAGCGTCTAAAATGTCATCGACCACTTGGAATAACATACCTATGTGTCCTCCAAATTCGCGCCATTTGTCCGCGTTTTGGCCCGTCAACACCGCGCCCATTTCAATCGCAGACGCGATCAATGCCGTGGTCTTCAAAAGATGGATGTTCTGCAACGCCTCAAAGGATAGCGACTGCGAAGTAGCGTCGATATCGAGATGCTGCCCCATCACCATTCCGTTATGCCCCGCCGCCTGTGACAGAACACGGACCAGTTCGATGCGCTGCTCCGCGGCAACATCAACAGTAGCAAGCAATTCGAAAGCGTAAGTTAATAACGCATCACCGCAAAGGATGGCCGTTGCTTCATCGAACTCGACATGAACCGTTGCGCGTCCGCGGCGCAAACAGTCGTCGTCCATGGCTGGCAAATCGTCGTGCACTAGCGAGTAGGTATGCACAGCCTCTATGGCCATGGCGGTGCGCATCACCGCTTCATTAGGTGCGCCTGCACCTGCAACCAAACAACACAGCGCGGGTCGAATTCTTTTGCCTTTCCCGAGTAACGCGTATTTCACGGATTGGTGTAAACGAGAATCGTCCGACAAGGTGTCGTTCAAAACGACACTCAGTTGCTTGTCAAAGTCGACAGCAAACTTCGTCAACCAGGCACTAAAATCAGTCGTCGTCGCCATCTTCTAGTTCGTCAATTTCGCCACGCAAATCGGCACTTAATTCAGTAACCTTTTGTTCTGAAGCAGACATCGCTTGGTGCAATGATTTTAAGGACTTAACACCATCTTGATATTTATCGATGGATTGCTCTAGAGTCAACTCGCCGCTTTCTAGCTGATCAACGATGGATTCTAGATTGTCGAGCTGCTGCTCAAAATCTAATTCGGGAGTCTTCTTCTTTGCCACTCGGTTATTCTACTGTTGCCCGTAACGCTCCGTCGGCTAGTTGCACCAACAGCTTGTCTTTACTCTTCGCGTCACTGGCGTTGCGCAGGTATCCGTCTTGCCCTTCCACTTGCACTAAGGCGTAGCCGCGGTCAAGAAGTTGCTGTGGGTTAGCGACGGCAAGGCGTGCCTCGAGAGTGCGGCAGCGAGCTTGATGCTGAGCGAGGGCCACCGCCGGCCCAGAACGCAATAAGCCGTTTGCGTAGCGCAGTAATTTAGCTTTGGTTTGGGCCAGCAAATCAAGTGGTGCCTGAGCCAATCTAGATTCAGCCTGATGGAATCTATTACGCAATCGCTGCATTGCAGATTGCGGTGATTGCGCCAACAATCGGTGGCGCAAGTTTTTCAATTCTTGCAAGGATGCCAACCAGCCACTAGCTATAAATTGCGCGCCGGCTGTCGGGGTAATGGCACGATAATCGGCGACTAAATCACACAGTGTAGTATCTACTTCATGCCCAACTGCTGAGACTATCGGTATGCGACAAGCCGCAATGGCGCGCACTAGTTTTTCTTCGTTAAAGGACCACAAGTCTTCAAGAGAACCGCCGCCGCGCGAAAGCAGGATGACATCTGGCCTTAATTTAGTAGCTCTCTGGAGGGCGTCTACTAAATCATCAACGGCCTGCGTTCCCTGGACACGCGAGTAGCAAAGGTAAATATCAAGCGGCGCCTGCGATTCTTCTAAGGAGCTCAAAATATCGGCGCAAGCCGCAGAGCCTTGACCCGTGATGACTACCACCTTGCGCGGACGCACCGGTATCGCCAATTTGTTTTCACTCTCGAACAGGCCCTCGGCAAGCAACTTTTGCTTCAGCAATTCGAATTGCTGAGCGAGGCCGCCAGCGCCTAGAGGGCGCATGGCCTCTACCTGAAAACTCAAACTACCGCGCGCAGCATAAATGTCGAAGCGCCCCTGAACCAGAACCTGCATACCGTCTTGGGCGTCAAAGTTTAAAATACGCGCCGCTTTGCCGCGCCACATAATGGCATCGACGGTTGCCTCCCGATCGCGCAATTTAAAGTAATAGTGACCACTAGCGTGTGGTCCGCGGTATTGAAAAAGTTCTGCTTCGAGCCAAACCGAGCCCACTTCGCAGTCTAATGCATTGCGCGCCATTTCAAGCGCACCGGCGACGCTAAAAACTTCGTCGGGAGCAGACGCCATTCTAGAAGCCAGCTTCGCGAGTAGGCACGATAGAGTCGCGCCATAGTTGCATATCTTGACGTGGCAGATGCAAGCTAAATCGATCCGACGAGAATGGGCTGCGTTGGTTACCTGACAAAAATGCGCCGTTACGCATTTGCAACTCTACGGAACCCGATTTATGCAATACCACTAACAAGCTATCCGCTTCGATGGTCTTAACAAGGCGACCGGAATTATCGTGCCAATTGATTTGCACATAACGCAACTCGTCACCGTTTATTTCGCCAAGAGCAGAAAGTTTGTAGTAACTAAATGAACCACGCTTAGATATCAAGGAATCTAATGCTACTTTCACTTGGCCGCTGTCATTCACAGATTGTGGTACGTTCGCGGCGGGACCCGCAATAATGAGTTCTGGGAATTGCTCAACCCAAACATCGGCATTTACTTCGCTAAACTCGAGGCGCACTCCTTCTTCCGGCAATGCAACTTTAGCCGCCCCACCTACGGTGCGACTACCATCGCTAAAGGTCATCACTACGGTGTGACTCATTTTATGCAGCTCAAGCTTAACACTAGTGGCATCAATCATTGATTCAAGCTTCCCGGATGAATCCCAGCTGAGCATAATCACATTATTCAACTCGGCGACACCATCAACTTTAGTCGCCACTTGAAATTGATTTTTTGAATAACCGTCGGCAGCCAACAAAGCATTTAATTTGATCACCAACTCACTTGCTGGCACTGTGGCGGCAAGTGCTGGAGCGGCGATTGGCGGCAGCTGCAAAGCTGGCATGGCTATCGCTGTCGGCTGCCGCTTCTTGACCTCTTCAAGTTCTCGCTGATGCTTCTCTTGGATGTCAGCCATTGCTTGACGCAAAGCACTATTTTGATTTTCGCTTGATAGTATTTGCGCAGTCAAATCTGACATTTGCTCACGGTCGGAGTTTTGCGCGCTAATGACTGCACTGAGACTCTCGCTAAGCTTGGCGAAATTGTCATTAAGCTCGGTATTATCAGGAGCCTGAATGACTATTTCGGGCTGCGTAATAGTTATAGGAGCTGGCTCTTGCTGCACCAATATTTCGCTTGCGGGTTGCATGTACACAAACGCAACAGCTGTCAGTCCTATGCCCAAGACCATACCTGAAATCGCCAATAACGGCGAGTTGAACTTGGATTGTTTGATTTTTTCTTCTTCGAGCTCTTCTAGACGATCTAGCAGAATCTCTTGTACCTCTGCAAGGCGACGAAAAGAGCGATTAAGCGCTTGGACGTCACGCAGGCGCAGCAAAGAACCGGGTTGTTGTTGCTGAGCAGGAGCTAAGTCAATCTCTCCGGAGTCTATGGGTTCTATGGGTTCTATGGAATCACTCATCTTTGTCTTGCCACAGCTCTGACTTGTTCTTATTGTCATTCCACCACGCAGTCCATTCAAGAGGACGCACAATTTTCTGGCCGGTCAACGCAGTCAATGCCTTGATCATCGGTTGCGAACAAATGCGATATTTCCGTTGCGACTCTTCGTCGCTAGGCGCAGACTGGATATTCTCATAGTACTGCGAAACCAACTTGCTTAGCGCTTCAACAGCAGTGCGGCGTTGCTTACCCGGCGCATCGCCAAATTGGGCAAGAGCTTCGGCAGCACCAGCGATATATAAAAACTCTGAGCTGTCTAATAAATCGATTAAGGCCGCTGTCATTGTGTAATCTTTAGTGGTGCCAATTTCTACCAAACACAGCTTGAGGAAATCAGCCTCGTCACGAAACTTCTTGGTCTTAGAGAAAATCTGCCATAGGTCGTGAGCGCCAGGGCCACCTAATTGGCCTAGGGATCTAGCCGCAGACTCCCATATTTTCATGTTCTCCGCGGTAATTTCCTTGCGGCGCGAATGCAAAATCACTCCCATTAGGTTGTCGGCGATTTTAGCCAAATCACGACGCGATGATTTGATGATTTTTTTCATCTCAGACTTGCTGTCATCTTCACCGGGGTTTTCTGCAGCGAACAATTGGTTCCGAAGAACAACTGCAGTAACGCGCAAACGCGCGATGGATTCAAGGACATCGGCCTGATTGTCTTTACCACGCATTAACTTGTCGAGCGCAGTAAGCTGCTCGCCTAAATCTTGCTGTTGTACGAGCATTAAAGGGGCAACGGGCGCCACGACATCGTCATGCATCGGCGGAATGAAGTGCAAGCAAAAACTAGTAAGTAGGACGAACATATTAAGTAAGTGTGGACTCGAGGAAGCGGCGGTAAGCCTTACGAATCTCTATTAGTTTAGACCCTTTCACTCCGGGGTAGTCTTCCCTAATCTTCAATATTTTAGTTACGGGAATGAGCCCAATAACCGCATTACTGATGTAAACCTCTTCTGCAGTCGCTAAATCGTCTAATTCTAGCCTCGATTCTTCGCATGTAATACCATATGCCTTGCATGAGCGTAAAATATTTAGCCGCGTCACCCCACCGAGAATGCCACGGCTCAGGGCTGGGGTTTTCAGTTTGCCATTGGCATACACGAAAATATTAGTTGAAGTCCCTTCAGCGACATCGCCGTCAATGGTCAGCAGCAATGCCTCGAAAGCACCTGCTGCGGTAGCCAGCTCGCGCGCGCGCTGCATCACGGCGCGTGAAATCGTTTTGGCACCAGCCATGGGGTCGAGAGGGTCGAGCCTAAAATCAGACACCATCAACACCGCGCTTTCAGGTGCGGGTTGTTCTGGACCTGCACTAAACAACCAATGCTGCTGATTGTTCTCACCGCGCAACACACTGCAGCGCACCCGCCACTGCCCTTGCGCAATTAATGGCAGAAACTTGCTTAGTTTAGACCGAAGTTGCCCACTGCTCACTGCGAATCCCGCTAATTCGGCCGAAAGGCACAACCGCGCATCGTGATCCTCCAGCATGGGTGGTGGACAGGAATCAGTAACTAAAAAAGCTTCGAAAATGCCTTCGCCGCGCATCAGCGCCGGCCAGGTTGCCGGAATCATCGGTCGCGCGCCATCGAGCGCGAGGCCATCTAGCATTAACACGCTAGCAAAGTCTTTGGACGTACTCATTCATCCCTAAGATACCGTCCCTTAAGCAAAGTTTCTTC